>LBJMC04200__coassemble_195_pt1 | contig 63960 bp, 67 predicted proteins | sample LBJMC04200__metabat2_low_PE_022 | metagenome-assembled genome bin LBJMC04200 | reverse complement strand
ATATTCCAGCATTTGCGGACTTATGGATAGATAAAGAAAAAAGATTTAGATAAATATTATTAAAAGCAAAAAGCACCAATACCATAAATACAATAAATAAAATCAGATATAAAACACTGCGGACATATGAGATAGACCGAAAAAACTTTGCAAACTGGCTGTGTATGATATACCCAAAAATCACTCCTAGTAATACTGGTATAATCGGCGACACAAGTATATGTATACAATCCATAATACTAAATAAAATATTATATTGGAATGACTCATAGCGGATTAACGGAACAAGCAGCAGGGCAATAGATATAGCAAGCCCCCACAGATATAGGCAAAAAAGTTTTGCAACAACTATATCACGTTCTTTTATTGGATATGCAAATAATATATCAATACTCTTATCTGAATACAGTACACCACTCCCTTTTATAATTGTTGAAAAAAAGATTATGCAACTGCACAAAAGCGTTAAGGGATAAATAGAATAGTTTAATACTTCTTGTGATGATTGAAATATCGAACAAATTTGATAAATTGTTTTAAACCAATAAACTGCGAATATGGACATACCTACTAAAATGGTACATGAAATAGAAATGTAAACTCTTTTTTCCTTTTTTTCACCATGTAAAATTTTATTAAATTTAAAAATTTGTAATAATTCTCTTTTAATAAGCAAATTCAATGTTTTCATTTTCCGTTTATCTCCATAAAAACATCCTCTAAATCACTTGTCCCTAAAATTTCTTTTGTACTTCCACTCCTGATTAATTTTCCATCTTGGATAATTCCAATCTTATTACAAGTTTTTTCAACGACATCCAGAATGTGACTTGAAAATAGAACAGAACCACCTGAAGAACATAATTCTTTCATTAAATATTTTAACTGTATAAATGCTTCCGGATCTAGTCCAACAAAAGGTTCATCTAAAACCAGCAAAAGGGGAGCATGAGCAAACGCACCTATTAAAGTAATTTTCTGTTTCATACCATGTGAATAAGAAGAAATCAAATCGTTCAGTTTATCGCTCATACCTAAACGTTCAGACAAGTCATAAATTCTTTTCTTTCGAGTATGTGTTGGTACGCCATAAATATCACAAATAAAATTTAGATACTGTAATCCGGTCAGATATGTTTCCAAAATTGGAGAATCAGGAACATATGCCATTTTTCTTTTGCATTCTGTTGGAGCCGTTTTGATGGATATTCCATTTAAAAGAATATCGCCAGAATCAAAATCATGTATCGTAAGACAGGCTTTTAGCGTAGTCGTTTTTCCAGCACCATTTTTACCTATAAATCCAAATAAATCACCATCTTCTATGGTCATACTCAGATTTGATACTGCTTTCTTCCCATTAGGATATGTTTTGGTTAAATTTTTAATTTCTAGCATAGTGAGAAAGCCTCCTTTAGATTTGCTTATCATTTTGAAAATTTTCAAAATGATAAGCAAAAAAATAATTCCATCCCATTTCTATATGCCACAAGACACATAATCTCAATATATACGCTTATAATGACAGTATTAGAACTACAACTGCTACAATAATCGCAATCACAGGTATTATGTAATACATGAATATTTTGGGTTCTTTCTTTTTGATTAAAGAAAAGCCCGAAATAAGATTTAATAATGCACAAATCAAAGGAATACCAAATACTACAACTGCTTTTGGCAATGTAGAGTTTGCATTACCTGCAGAATCAAAATGAATCGGTACATCTGCTGGTAATTGCCCCCAAAAGACTAAAAAGATTAACAAGGTTGCAAGGCAGATGACACTACCAATGGCTATATGTTTCTTCATTTTCATTACCTCCTCGTATAATGCAGCATTAGAGAATATACCAGCGGCAAGATACCGACTAATATAATGACTAATGGAATGGATACTACTTTCAGTGGACTAATAAAAAGTTGGGCAATGCAAATGATACCTGCTAGAATCCATGTATAACCAGCTAATTTATGAGTTTTATCCCAACTTTTCTCATCATTAAACAGCCACGGAAATTTTAAACCTATATATGGATTTACATGATTTTTAGGAAAATAATTTCCGCTCATAATAAATAACAAACCAACAAAAACATAAATCGCACTATCTGTAATTGAAGATGTTGGAAACATGCTGGAATAGATGGATATAAGCAGCAAAAAAATTGCTGTAAATGGCATAATCCATTTTCCTAATCCAACCAAAAATTTCGCTCCCATCTTTTTACAAACCGTAAAATTTAACCCTATATTAAGAATAATATTAAAAGCAATTCCTGTTAATAAAATAAAATCAATGCGATAATCCAATACCGGTGTATCTACCAAAGGAAAGAATTTGTAAAATGCTATATAAACAAACAAGGTACAAACACATACTAATGTAGTAATTAAAAGCGTTTTCCTATCTTTTTTCATCATCATTAACAGCCCCTTCATTAAATTGCATACACCAAAGAACAATATCCTCAAATACCGATACATTAAGTTTATAGTATATGTACTTTTGTTGTCTTTTCTCAAATACTAAATCAGCCTTTTTTAACAAGGATAAATGATATGAAATCGTCGCATTTGAAATATCAAATTCAGCAGCTATTTCTCCGGCTGACATTTCCCCTCTCTTTTTTAACAGTATCAATATATCCCGTCTTATCGGATCACTTAGTGCTTTGAATACATTAGGTAAGCTCATTTCTATCACCACGTTCTCATTTCGAATAAATTCTAAATGACTTTTTGTATTATACGCCCGATTTTAATGTCTGTCAATATATCAGAAAGATATATGTGACAGCCTCTCTGTATCCCTCTGTATCATGTCCCGGCAGTATGGTAAAATAGACTCATTGAGAATAAGAAGGAGCGATTTCCTATGAAGAACGAAGAACTGATCCGGCGTTTCCGGATTGAGCGGAAGATATTTGACCGCTCCGGTATCTACGCCTATACCCAGCGGACGCTGGCTTACAACTCCAATAAGATCGAAGGCTCCACACTGAATGAGGAGCAGACAGCCTCTCTGTTTGACACCGGTATGCTGCCCCGCAGTGATGATTATTACCGGGCCAAAGATGTAGAGGAAACCAACGGTCACTTCCTGATGTTCAATAAGATGATCGATACGCTGGATGAGCCTTTGAGCGAGGAACTCATCAAGGCGTTCCATTTTGAGCTGAAAAGCGGTGTGTTTGAAGACCGTGCCAACGGCTATGCCATCGGGGATTATAAAGAGCGTCCAAATATGGTAGGAATGTATGAAACCGCCCTTCCAAAAGAAGTGCCGGAAAAAATGCGGGAACTTCTCGCCTGGTATCACGGAATCTCAGTCAAGACTCTTTCCGTCATGGCTCAGTTCCATGCCCGGTATGAGGCGCTGCATCCTTTCCAGGACGGCAACGGCAGAACCGGCAGACTGATCCTGTTCCGGGAGTGCTTAAAAGCAGATCTGACGCCGGTGGTCATCGAGTACAAACACCGGGGCAGATACATCGAAGGGCTGAAGGAATACCGGGAAACCGGTAAGACCGTACTGCTGGAGCAACTGTTTACGGAAGAGCAGAAAGAATATGCTAAGAAAGTGGAATATTTTCTTGGCGAAGGGTAAATGATTTCGAGCCGCCCGCAAGGACGGCTCCTTTTATGTTCCCGGATCAAATGTGTATCCTACTCCCCAGACAGTCTGGATATATTGCCTGTCAGTATAAGCCCTGAGTTTCTTCCGGATACTGTAAATCATACATTCGACCTTTGCATACACACTTATAGGAATATCATCCCACACAGCTTCATATAGCTGCTCTCTGGTAAAAACCTGACCTGGATGTCTGGCCAGAAACAGCATCATATCAAACTTATGATGCGTAAGATATATTTCTTTTCCTTCCACCAATATCCTGCGTTGATCTGGAAGAATAGAAAGTCCTGGAAAAGTGGTCGCATATCTCAAGTCTGATCTATATTCTTCCACCGTAATATGTTCTTTAATAACAGATAGAACTTGATGTAAAATAGTGGTTTCAGTATCTTTAAATTCAATAATCAGAAAATAACCGATGCTTTCACCTCCCATTATTTATGATTATGTGTCCATGTTTTTGAACAATAGCCGTTCTATTACTGCACTCTCCGATTTTTAATTTCCGTTGCTGTATGAATTCATTTCCTGACTTTCGTATGATTGGAAATATAGATATAAGCATCCTCCAAAGTAATCTCGCAGGGAATACATGATATGTCAGGTTTCATTTCACAGAGAAGTTTCATTTGCAGACCACCCTCCACATATTGTTTCGCTGAAACATGATATTTTTTCTCCAACTCTCTTGCCTGAAATTCATCCTTTACCATACAAATCCACACATGACCTTTGGCCTCATTGAGCAATTCCTGCATACTTCCGGAATAGAGGAACTCCCCTTTTTTCATCACTGCCAACTGACTGCAGGTGGCCGCCAGATCTTCCACCACATGGGTTGAAAATAAAATGGTACGGTTCTCAGAGAAATCCACCAGAAGATTTCGTATACGGATGCGTTCTTCCGGATCTAATCCTGTAGTCGGTTCATCCACGATTAGAAACTCCGGTTCGTTTAAAAGAGCCTGAATCAGTCCCACCCGGCGCTTCATACCACCGGAAAGCTGCCGGATTTTCTTTTTCCTATGTTCTGTTAAGCTGGTTTTTTCCAGATAGTATTGCATCCTCTGCCGGCATACTTTCTTCTCAATCCCAGACAATTCCCCCATATATTCCAGACATTCCTCTACGGTCAAATTGGGATATAAATCTAATTCCTGGGGCAGATAACCGATTTTTTTCTGAATTTTTGTATAGTTGCACTCGCTGTATATCATACCGTCTAAAGTAACATTTCCGCTGGTGGGTTTTAATACTGTCGTCAACACCCGCATCAACGTAGTTTTTCCCGCGCCATTTTCTCCTAAAAGTCCAAAGATCCCTCCAGGAATTTCCAAATCCGCATGGTTGATTGCTGTCACGCCATTTTTAAAAGAAACTGTTAAATCATTGATTTTAATACTCATATTATTATCCTCTTTTCTTTAAAATTACTGGAATTAAAAGTATCATTATTAAAGCTAAAACTACACTGAGTAATTCTCCCCACAACCAGCTTAAATCTGAAACATTAACGGAACGGAAGGTATAAGAAAACACGTTCCATTTCCCGAATAATTCGTCTCCAAACTGAGAACTAAAAAGGATCCATAAAATCAATGTGGTGCCAATACCTGCCCACATGTTTCTCCACAGGTTACAAATAGTCATAGACAAAACGCTCCAAAACAGAAGACATCCCATTATCGACAACGCAAACAGGAAAAACAGCCCGGTCTGGGAGGTCCCATATAAAACAACGGGACTTTGCCGGTAAAAAAGGCCATATCCTATAAGGGAAATACCAAATAAGTATAGATTTTCTGCAAAAAGTCGTCTAAGAATCACTTTACGCTTTCTCTTTATTTCGTACAGATGAAAAATTTCTCCTCTGTGGTTTTGCACTTCTGTCAGATAAGTATCCGCGCAAAAAACTACCGCTAATAATGCTGCCGGAGCCTGGATCATCGCCCCGATCTCATTCACCGTCTCGATCCCTCTTACAAAGCTTAAAATCAGTATAAAGCAAACCGAATAAATGATCTTGTAAAGTGGAAGGCAAATTTTTATTTCCTTTTTCAATAGACCCGCCTCCTGTTCCATATAACAATCCCAATACATACAATGACTATTGATGCTAAAATCAAAAATGTCTGATTCAGTACCAGCATGGGCGGCATTTCTGTATCAAAAAATCTTCCCGGAAACCGTACAATAATGGACAACAGCCTGCCCTGATAGCCGTATCTGCCATCGGCTCCGGTCCCTCCCATGTTGGAGTAGATAATATAAAGAAACAGCAGCGGCGTTGCCGGCAGAGGATTTTTAAAAATCAGCGCCGCAATAGCGTAAACACAGACGATCATCAGCATATTGGGCATAATATAAACTATATCCGCAACCAAAAAGTCTAAGAGATTTACTGAAAATCCCTGGGAAAGACCTTTCCCAAGACAAAGCCCTCCGAATACAAGCGTTAAAACCGCCAAGGCCATCATCAGTATCAGAAAACCACTTCCGACCTTCCCTAAAACATATTGCCATGGGGCAATCGGTTTAGTATGGAGCAATTCATAAGTATCTTTCCTTGTATCGCGCAGGAAAAGGAAAGCCAAAAGGATTGTTGCGAAAAACGCCATAAACAGTCCGGCAAAATCTGCATATTTCCTTGCGAAATAATAAGAATAGGGATGCTCCTGCATCTTCTTCTGAATATAGGTATTGACCTCATTGGCATCGCCTTGTTTATACTTAGAACCTTCAAGACTATACTGGGCGCCATAATACCTGTATTCTTTTTCTAAGTAATCACACGCCTCCTCGGTATTCATGCCCCGAATGGACGAAATTGCCTCATTGGCTTCCTCTGTCGTCAGCCCCATATCCTCGGTCATGGTCCGGTAAATTTCCTCATATCCATTTTCCGTCCGTTCTTCATCACTTACAGGAATATAGCCCTCCATGACATCCGCATCTTCCAAAGATGAAACAGACATGTTTTGGATTTCAGCATTGGATGTAAAATAATGAAGCTCCAAATAAGGCTGCAAAATCTGATAAATGCCTGTTACCATAATCAGCAGTCCAGCCCAAAATATAGGATTTTTTAGAAAATTTTTGATTTCCCGTTTTAAAATCGCTTTCATAATCTTTACCCCTTTCATTTTTGTTAAGAATAGAATACAGACTAATTCACAACAAAAAGACAATAGAGATAAATTTTCAAAAAAAAGAAACCGGACAATCCTGTGTGAGAATTATCCGGTTTTTCATTTATTTAACTTCTTTAAACAGTGCCTTTACAAAAGCGCCGCTATTAGGTTGATTTCCTAATAACAGTTTTCCGCCATGCTTTTCACAGCATAATTTGCTAATATACATTCCCAGCCCAAAATGCTTTAAATCATCCTGGGGGTTAGAATGATAAAATGGCTGCGTTACTTTTTCGGCGCTTTCCCAAAATCCTTGTCCATCGTCGATAATGGTAATGTCAAGTTCTGCATCTTTACACGATATTTTTATGACAACCGTTTCTTTGGCATATCTCAAGGCATTGGACAGAAGATTTTCCATCACTTCTAAAATCATATCCCTATCGCCGCAAAAAGAAGATTCCTTTAGTTCTGTCTGAACATCACATTTTTTTTCAGTTCCTCGGCTGAGAATATGAGCCTCATTGTCGATCTGCCGGGCCAACTCCGCAAGGGGTATGGATGCGACATGGACAGGCCTTTGCTCCAGACTACTCATTTGCCGCATAGTTTCCACAAAGCCGTTCATCCGTTCAATCTGTTCCATTCCTTTTTCAAGCATTGATAAAATCTGTTCTTTATCCAGTCCATCTTCCGGAACAAATTCCAGAAGCATTTCCTGATACCCCTTTAAAACGGACAATGGCGAACGTATATCATGGGCAATGGCAGCCCGCAGCGCTTTTTCTTCCTCTATCATATGCCAGACGATCCGGTTATTTTCTTCTAATTGGCTCCGCATATTTTCAAACTCTTTACACAGCTGCCCCAATTCATCCTGGTTCTCATACACCACATGAAAATCTAATTTTTCCTGTTTTACCATATCCGCAGCTTGCGAAAGTTCCTCAATCGGCGGCTTTAATTTATGCCGGTAAAAAAAAATGACCGCCATGCCGCTTCCAAAAACAGAAAAGATAAGGATACTGTATGTTTCTATAACATCGCAGATCTCATAAAGACAGCTATCCAAACGATTCATATACTCCGATTTGATCCTAGGCATAGGCAGTTCGTATGCCTGATCTTTGCTCATCTGCGAAAGATATTGCACTTCATCCACATACTTCCATGTAATCTGCTGCTGCGTATTAACTGCAATCTGGATAAGAACGGAAGACAGTAAAAAACCTGCCAAAAGTGCTGTCAACAGGTAAAGAATAATTGTCTTCTTCAGGGAAAGGTTTCTCAGTTTTTCCATTTATATCCCATCCCCCAAACTGTTTCAATATACTCTGTGACGGTATATGCCTGTATTTTTTTACGAATACGTCGAATTAGTTCCGTGACAACCCTGCTGTCCCCTTCAGCATCATAGCCGCAAACTTTTTCATAAATCCGCTCTTTATCAAAAACCTGCCCCGGATTCATGGACAGAAACTCAATAATCCCGTATTCCAGTTTTGTCAATTCCATATCATTTCCCTCAATCTGAACCTTTTTAGCAGTATAATCAATAGACAATTCTCCATGAAATTTATATTCTCTCTTGACCTTATGCCGTTCTTCACGCTTTAAATGAGCCGTGATTCTGGCATCCAGTTCTTTTAAGCTAAATGGCTTTAAGATATAATCATCTCCGCCAGACAGCAGGCCATTTACCCGATCCTGCTCGTCTACCTTTGCCGTCAGAAACAGGATTGGACATGATATTTTATCCCGGATTCGCCGACATACTTCAATCCCATCCATCTGAGGCATATTGACATCCAACAAAATAAGATCCGGATTCATTTCCACTTTTTTCAATGCGTCTGTACCGTTCTCGGCAGTGATAATTTCATATTTCTTTAAAGAAAAATAACTTTCCAGCATTTTTACAAGTGCCGTATCATCATCTACTATCATGATTCTATTCATGCTGTAATCCCTTTCCTTGTCTTGTTCTCATATCAATAGGCTTCTTTGCGTCTTTTGGTATTAACCATATAGTAGCCATTTTCACTGCCCCCGGAATACGCCCCTCTATACAATAATAGTTTATCTGGCGCGTTGAAATTCCCCACTTTTCGCTTGCCTCTTTTAATGTTATATAATCCATACTATTTCTATTTCCTCCGATATACTCAATTATATTTCTTTTGCTCGAAGAATACAAGCTTGGATGGAATAGTCTGTGATAGTAAAAACACTGTTTCCAATAAAACAGCAGATGAGGCTAAAATAACCTCATCTGCTCATACTCTGCGTGCGCCTCTAACAGAACCGGCGTCTTATGCAGCAAATATTCTGTCGCCCCGTCATCCAGCACCCAGTCTTTCAGTTCCTCCGGCTCCAGGATCAGAGGCATCCGGTTATGGACCGGCGCCACGGAAGAGTTTGCTTCCGTTGTCAAAATGATAAACCTTTCCTGATCCTCATACCAGTTATAGCACCCTGCCATGAAAAGAACCGGTACGTCCTTCCCCTCGTATGAAAATTTCTCCTTGCTTTTGTTCCACTCATAAAAGCCTTTAGCCGGAATGATGCAGCGCCTGTGCTGCACACTGTCCTGGAAGGTTCTACGCTCCAAGGCGCTCTCTGCCCTTGCATTGATCAGCAGTTTTCCTTTCTCAAACCCTGGAAAGCCCCATTTCATCTGTTCTGCAGCCAGATGATTTTCCTCGCCTTTTAGGATCATAGCATTTTGCGAAGGGACTACATCTCCGGTGCGCTCTATCTGCAGTTTCCTATCCAGATCCCGCACCAGCTTCTCAATTTCCCTGGCAGTCTCATCATCCACATAATAACGTCCACACATCGGTTTTTTCTCCTTTCGCCTGCAGGCTTATATTCCTTCCCAACTGATCTTCCAGCAATTTTCCTCAAGATAATAATACAGCCGGAATAGATACTCTTGATTTCCCAGAACTGTACTGCACCGGTATTCCTGGATGGGGATGCCGCAGTAGTATTTCTTTTCCTGTGTCAGTACATGGATCTGACTGATCGTATGAAGCAGACCTTCATCATCCTGGTACTTGACCAATTTTGGCATGACGGATCCGGTGCTGGTAAACCAGACACCGCAGGCAATCTTTTCTAAATCCCTTTTCAGCTCCCCTTCATCGGGATTTTGTGTATTTGTACCTATCCCCATACTCATACTTCTTCACCTCTAGTTTACCCTGATTTTCTTATAATCAACAGACCTTTTTTCTCTTGAAATTCCTCCGCTCATGTGATCAATAGGACTACCCACAAATGCCGCCCGCTTCACGGAATCAATCCCGTACCGTCCACGTATCCGGTCCACCGCAGCATCCATCTTCTCCAGCTTTTCATAGTCCGTTGTATCAAACATATCAAGCTGGCGCATATTAAAACCGTCCTTTACTCGGCTGGTGTGGATTCCCAGATGCCGGATTGGCGAGCCGTCCCAAAGTTCATCGAAAAGTTGGCAGGCACAGCGATGGATCTCAATGGTAATGTTCGTAGTGTTCCGCAGCGTCATCTGGTGGCTGGCATAACGCAGGTCATGAGATTTGATTCCCACAGCAATCACTTCCGCCCGCACCTTGGCTGCCCGCAGTCTGGTTCCCACCGTCTCCGCCAACGCCAACAACACCAGCTTCGCAGTGGACGCATCCGTTACATCAAAGGCAATGGTGGTGGAGTTCCCGTATCCTTTATTGGCCGGGGCTTCCGACTGCACCACGGATACATCCATCCCATTGGCAAACGCCCAGATGACCTCCCCGTGCTTTTTCAGATGGACTTTCAGCAGATGCGGCTCCGCATGGGCCAGTTCCCCTATGGTATGGATCCCCAGGTTAAACAGCTTTTTTGCAGTCGCCCTCCCGACAAAAAACAGATCACTCACCGGAAGCGGCCACATTTTATCTTCAATCTCATTATGCCACAGCGTATGCACCCGGTCTGGCTTCTGGAAATCTGATGCCATCTTGGCCAGCAGCTTGTTCTCCGAGATCCCGATATTGACGGTAAATCCCAGCGTATCCCGGATTTGATCTTTCATCCTGTATGCTGCCGTCACCGGATCGCCCCAGAGTCCTTCCGTACCTGTCATATCCACAAAGGCTTCGTCTATCGAGTATTGCTCTACGATTGGAGAATACTGGCGCAGGATATCCATAAATGCCTTGGAGCACTTTTCATATAGCCCATAGTTAGGCGGAACCAGGATCAACTCCGGACATTTCTGTTTCGCCTCCAGAATAGTTTCTCCCGTTTTTATATGGAACTTTTTGGCCGGAATGGATTTCGCCAATATAATTCCGTGCCGCATTGCCATATCACCGCCAACAGCAGACACTTTTTCCCTCAAATCCTCTTTCCCACCCAAATGATGGAGGCGGTAAGTGGCTTCCCAGCTCAGAAATGCGGAATTTACATCAATATGAAAAATAACGTTTCTTCTTTCCAAACTCATGTTCGCCTCCTTTTTCTCTTATTATGGCGAACATACGTTCTTTCGTCAAGAGGATTTTTCTGTCAAAACCTGACGTACAAAGGGGGGCTGCTTATTTGTTATGCTATATATAGGTGTGTAAAGCTATTTTTTATTTGACCACCGCTATATCTAGTGTTATACTAAATTTGTACCATATATTTTGTGTCTATCCGGAAAGGATTTATCACACGCTGTTTAGGTTTGTAATCAGTCAGAGGGATACTCTGCCATCAGGCAGTACCTTCTGGCTTTTTTTATTTTGCAGAGAACTGCACGCTGTCAGAGAATGAACATTTTGCGTCATTCTCTTTTTTTATGCCTGAACATGGGAAAGGAGGGTTGTTTTTCAATGCTCCGGATGGACATGGAAACAGAAAGGAGAAACAGAACAATGAATACAGCAGACAAGATCAAGGAACTGGTTCAGACGCTCAACCGGCACCGGCACGCCTACTATAACCTGAACACACCGGAAATCTCCGATGCGGAGTATGACCGGATGTATGACCAACTGAAAAAGCTGGAGAAGGAAACAGGGATCATCTACTCCAATTCCCCAACCCAGACCGTAGGCTACCCACCCGTCAGCGAACTGGAGAAAGTACCGCATCCCCATCCGCTTCTGTCTCTGGATAAGACAAAGCAGGTGGAAGATTTATGCCGTTTTTGTGGCGATCACGCAGCTTTGCTTATGCTGAAGCTGGATGGCCTTACGGTAAAACTCACCTACGAAAACGGCTGGCTGGCAGAGGCATCCACACGGGGAGACGGCGAGATCGGGGAAGATATCACCCATAACATTCCCGCCTTTGAGAATGTGCCACTCGCTATCTCTTATAAAGAGCGGCTGGTTGTCACCGGGGAAGCCTTCATACACAGAAAGGATTTTGAACGGCTGAATACCACACTTCGGGACAGGAACGGGGAACCTTATAAAAACGCCCGGAACCTGGCTGCCGGATCTGTGCGGAGCCTGGATCCGGAGAACTGTAAAGGCCGCTGTGTCACCTTCCTTCCCTTCAACGTACTGGAAGGACTGGACGAGGGAGAAAACAGCAATAGCCGGGAGGAACGCCTGTACCAGTTATCCAAACTGGGGTTTGGCTCCTGCCCGTATATTCCCCTCAATCCGGATCAGATTTCGCCGGAATATCTGCAGCTGCGGATCCAAGATCTGAAGGAGAAAGCAGAAGCACTGGATCTTCCCATTGACGGGATGGTACTGATTTTCGATGACCTGGCATATTCCGCAAGCTGCGGAAGGACCGGGCATCACTACAAGGACGGGCTTGCCTACAAATTCGAGGATGAAACCTACGAGACTATCCTTCGGAGTATTGAATGGACGCCTTCCCGCTTCGGGGAACTGGCGCCTGTGGCAGTCTTTGACACAGTGGAGATTGACGGCTGCTCCGTATCCAGGGCCACGCTTCATAACCTCACCTTTATCCGGGAACTGGAGCTGGTGCCGGGATGCCGTATCCTGGTATCCAAACGGAACATGATCATTCCCCATGTAGAGGAGAACCTGGACCGTGGACACTATCTGGATGCAGCACCTGCTATCTGCCCGTGCTGCGGCGCTCCGACAGAACTCCATCGAAAAAAAGGAGAAAAAGGACGGATCATTGAAACCGTACACTGCAGCAATCCATCCTGTGAAAGCCAGCAGTTGAAAAAATTCGTCCATTTCGTATGCCGGAAAGCCATGAATATTGAAGGTTTAAGTGAGTCTACCCTGGAGAAATTTTTAAACCTGGGATACCTTCAGACCTTCCATGACATCTACCATCTGGATCAGCACCGGGAAGAGATCATCCGGCTGGAAGGGTTCGGGGAGAAATCCTTCGACCGGCTCTGGAACGCAATCCAGGCCAGCCGCAGCACCACCTTTGTCCGCTATCTGGTCAGCATGGATATTCCCATGGTAGGCCGTACAAAAAGCCGGGTATTGGATACCGTATTCTCCGGTAGTCTGAATGCCTTCCGGGCGGCTGCCACCGATGACTATGATTTCACACAGTTAGAGGATTTCGGCACCACACTGAACCGCAACATTCACGACTGGTTTGCGGATGAAGAAAACCTGATGCTCTGGGACACGTTACAGAAAGAATTTACATTTGAAGAAAGAAAGGAAGAAACCACTATGGCAAAAAATACTGAATTTGCAGGAAAGACTATCGTAGCAACCGGAAAGCTGGAAAACTTTACCCGCTCAGAGATCAACGACCAGATCCTGGCGCTTGGCGCAAGGCCGGGCAGCTCGGTATCCAAAAAGACCGACTACCTGATCTGCGGGGAAAAAGCTGGCAGTAAGCTGGCCAAAGCCCAGGCTCTTGGCGTCACGATCCTGTCAGAAGCAGAGTTTTTAGCAATGATTGCATAAGATTGTACATGATCCACTTGGGAAAGCTGCCTGACAAGCAGCTTCTCCAAAAATTACCTGTCTGGCAGTATGGAAAGGGCAGATACGCTTGTTTTTTGCGTTGAACATCCCGTTTCCTTTGGGTATAATAGAGGCAAATGGAGGCAATAATGAGTATGAGTATTCAATCCGATGTGGAAATCTTATCTGTACAAGCAGTCGAGTATTACGCACAAAAGCATCATCTGTCTGAAGGGGACGTCTTTGATCTCTTCTGTAAGCATCAGGTTTTTGAAAAAATCCTGATACAGCACGAAACGCTTCATCAGTTAGATATGGAAGAGACTTTTCAATATGTGGAGGAAATCATCAAAGAAAATGCTCCGGAACTGGTGCTTTACCACGGTTCCAACATCGCATTTGATGAGATTGACCTGGGAAAATCCCATAACCGCCGTGACTTTGGCCGGGGATTTTACTGTACCGTCTTGGAAAGCCAGGCGGAGGAATGGGCCAAACGTCTTTATCTGCGCTCCCACAAAGGCGACAGATATGTTTACCGTTACCTGTTCCGCCAGACAGAGGACCTGAAGATCAAGCACTTTGCTGCTCTGGATCAGGAGTGGCTGGAGTTTATCAAAGAAAACCGCACGAAAGGCGGCATCCAGCACGCTTATGATGTGGTGGTAGGGCCTGTTGCAGATGACAATACAATGGAGACTGTGCAATTATACCTGTCAGGTATTTTAAAAGCCGAGGAAGCAGTGGAAAGGCTTCGCTATAATAAAGTCAACAACCAGGTGTCTTTCCATACGCCCCTTGCCCTGGAACACCTGACACTGGAATCCCGAAGGGAGGTTTCGTAAACTATGGAAGGAAAATATTTTTTTAATAACAAAGATATCACGATGAACCTGTGTATCCAGATCCGGGATGTGATCGACATCATCAAGGAACGGAGCCATCTTTCTTTCCAGGATGCCGCCGGAGCCTTTTACCATTCTAAGACGTATCAGGCTCTGCAGAATATCGAGAATACGCTTTGGGCGGAGTCAGCGGGCTATATCGCAGACCGGTTCTACGAAGAACAGGAACAAAAAGAATTACAGACAAACTGAAGATTTAAGCACTTTGTTTAAGAAGGGAACTACCTATAGGATAGGCGGTTCCTTTTTTTGTGCGGAAAGGAATGTGCATGAAATCCAATGATCAACCAAAAGAAACTATCCATAAACAAACTCACAGGAATGTCATCTCCTCTTTTACAGGAAAATACGCATTTCTCAGTAATTTTTATCCGGCTCCTGTTACCTACATGGGGCAGACCTACGCCAATAATGAAGCCGCTTTCCAGGCGCAGAAGACCTGCTGTGCAAAAGAGCAGCAGCAATTCTCTATTTTCCGCCTGCATAACCCGGCAGAAGCCAAAAAGCGTGGAAAGAACCTCACGCTGCGCCCGGACTGGGATAAGGTAAAGATTTCCCTGATGTATGAAATCTGTATGTGTAAATTCATGCAGAACCCAAAGCTGCGGGATTGCGTACCGTAAGCCCTGAACCTTTCCAAGCAGCCAGGCCGCCGCAGTCGGCAGTCCCATCGGGCTGATAAGAAAGGCAATCATCAGAAGAATAAGAGTGGCCTGCAGATGCAGGCCACCCCTGTTGATAGTTTCTTATTCTGCCTTAACGCAGTTTGCGGAGCTTATGGAGCGCCGCAGCAATAGAACGGGACACGCTGGCTTTAGACAGCCCTTCAGCCCTGGCGATCTCTGTAATGGATTTTCCTTCGGCTAAATACATACAGATCCGGCGGTACTGCCTGGCGGTCAGAAGGGCTTTCACCTTGGCCATGCGCTCCTGGCACAGAGCCTTCCGAGCGGCTTCAATTTCATCAGCCATCAGCTCACGGAAATACGCATCTTCCGCAGACTCCACCGCACCTGCTGCACTTATGTTTTCGTCCAGAGGAACCCCATTGTCATAGTAGCCGCGCCCCCGGCGTTCCGCCTCATACTAGTCCTCATCGGACCATTGTTTCCAGCGGAGAAATTCTTCCTCGCTGGCAAAGTCTGCGCGGGTGAGCCGGATGCGTCCATTCACGCTTATGTAGATGATGCTATCTTTCTCGCGCTTATTCTGCGCGTATTCACTTTTCTTATTGAACATACTTGTCCTCCATTTCAATTCAGGGGTTGACGGGTGAATTGAAATGGGGACGGTGGAGAACGACACCCCACAGAAAACCGCAGGATGCGACAAAAAACGCCTGACTGGTCATACGCCAGCCAGACGCTATCTGGTGTGTTTTGCTGCTTGCTTACACGGTATAGTTCATCTTCTTGGGTATATGTCCCCGCTGCCGGGGATAGGCTTTTTTTGACAGGTAAATTCCTGACGGATTATGTCGAAGCTGTTCTCGCTCCACGTCGGCTCCCTCCTAAAGCCGCCGTGATCTTTAGCTTGTGGTCGTCATTCCTTTGAGGGACAAAAGAGCGGCGGCCTTGATTTGTTCAAAGCCGCCGTAGAGTCGAATTTGTGGCATGGCGATTGTCTGCTGAGCGACGGCTTTTTTTCTTTTGCCGTCGTCCGGCAGATTATCTTCTTTTTTTATATTATAGAAGCCAATTCTCGCAGAAATCTCACAACAGAAAGAATTTTCGACACAAAAACAAGCTGAAATCTCGCAAACTTGTGACAATTAGAAAATCGGGAAAGCATTTTTTCACTTTCCCGATTTTTATCCGTTACATCATTCCTTACGAAATGGTGCTATTAAGAAAATAACCATGACAATGAAATATGCGCCGTACAGTAGATAAGTCAATGAAATATCCAATGTAAAACTCGTTTCCGGGTGCGTTAATGCGACGATGAAAAAGATCGCTGCAATGACCAGCATAGCAACACCTAAAATTCTTGACCGTTTTTTTGTCATTCTTTTACCTCTATCTATATATTTTAACTTTGCTGCAATCGTTCTGTAACAGATGCTTTAATATCCATGCGGAAGGTTAAAATAGGAACCGCAAGACAAATGGCAAGGATTATAAATGCTGCAATTACCAAAGGAATTATCGGATAGCTAAAAGCCGCATAGGAAGCAACTTGCCTAAAGGCTGCGTACAATGGAAGATATATTCCGGTTCCTAATGTGGCAAGCAGTAAAAAAGAGATAATCCAATAATACCCGCCCTCAAACAGTAAAACCTGACGGATCTGCTTCTTTGTCATTCCAATACTTTCAAGAGTAGCAAATTCGTGTTTTCGTGTATTAACACTAACAAACATCGTATTGATGAAGTTCATTATCCCAATGAGTAAAAGTACAGACGATAGCCCCATTGCCAAAACTCGTGAAGTAAAAAGATAGCTTTCTATTTCTTTGCCGCGCTCATATCTTGATTGAATATCAATCCCGGAAGAAGAAGCCGTTATTGTTTGAAGTTCTGATAAAATCCTTTCATCGTTCTTGCTGTTGATTGTATCAAATGCTATGCGGAATATCTTTACTTCGGGTGAGAGCATCTTTAATGCTTGCTGGCTGATATACAAATCGGGGGCCGTTCCTCTTTCGTTGCCGCGTCCGCTTTGAAAATCCGCATCCAAAAAACCGCCTGCCACTGTAAAGGTATGTTCTCCTGTTTCACCAATCACAGTAATAGACTGTCCTGGCTGGATTAAAGGATTTCCATCTTCATCTGTCATAGCAGACAATAATACAACATCACCATTTTCAAAAGCATTCAGATCAATAGGCGTTTCAAGATTGCTATTGACTTCTTTTACATATTCTGTATCAATCCCATAGACACCGCCAAAAAAATTATCGGTATAGTTTTTCAATGTTTCTGCGTCTGAAAAATCAAGCCCGGACACACCATTGAGAGCGTCAATATATTTGCTGAATACATCTTGATCGTAGATAACAGGCATTGTCGTTTGCGGAGAAGCCGAGTATGTGACGCGCATATTTTCGATACCATCTATTGCCTCGATTTCTTTCAACATTTCATCAGTAATCAAATTTTCTTCTTTGTGAATACTGTAAGTTACTGCAAAATCACTTTCTCCCCATTGACTGACAAAATTTTCCGCACTTAAACTCGATAAAAGACCTGACGCAATCAAAAATAGCATTAAACCCAAAAACAGAGATGTAAATGTCAAGACTGCACTTTTCGGATTTCTAAAAATGTTGCTCAAAGCCATTCTGGACAATCTTAATCTATGGGCTTTTCTCTTTTTCATATTCTTGACAGACACAGCATTGTATTGTGAAGCGGCGATAGGCGATATGCTCCCTGCAATTTTAGCGGGCTTCATACTGCCGATAACCGCAGTTAAGAGTGTAAAAATAGCTGCTCCGATGAAAATAATAGGCGAGAAAGACACTTTTACTCCAAGAGTGCTATTGCCCGAATACATCATATTCATTGCAAAAGGTACAATGATTAACGAAACAAGCACTCCCACAAGAAGCCCTACGGGAATACCTATAACAGATGTTCTAAACACTTGCCAGCGAACAAGTTTTTTGATTTGCCTTTTCGTTGCACCTATTGTTTTAAGCTGCCCATAAAAACGAGTATCTTTTGAAATTGAGATATAAAGAATATTATAAATTAGCAGATAACCGCTGATAATAATTACTGTAATAACAAAGGCCATTGCAACAATAATAGACGCAGAATTGCTTTGGGTCGATGGGACGATTTCAAAAGTTTGTCCCTCTGTGAAAGTTATCTCATCTTTTAACTTTTCGCAGGAACGCTCAACGTCATCATTGCCGGAAAAAGAAAGCATCCCGCTGGTTATATCACTAAATGTAAGACCTGAATGCTCGGCAAAAATTTCGGATACATAAACCGAACCTCGGTTTCCTACACGCGAGACGGTATAATCCGTATAATAACCTGATAGCTGAAATTCATCTGTTATATACTGATAATTGTTTCCGAGTTGATAAGACAAGATTATATTCATCCCTATTTGAGGATTAGATATACCCATCTCGTTTAATGCCCAAACGGGCAGCATAACTTCGTTTTCAGCCTGCGGGTAATTGCCATACACATCTGATATTGTCGGGACACGATGTTGTTCCCATTCAATTTCATCTATCCATAAAATCCCCAGTAAAGCGTCCCCTATATCTGCTGTGTCAACACTTCCTAACCTTTGACTAATGCCAACGGCAGTTACTAAATCAGAGCGTTTTAATTCTTCTATCTGGGCTTCTGTAAGGTTTGTAATTGCTACGTCTGCTGTTGTTCCCATAGAACGGGTTTGCTGCATTTGGAAAGTTTCAAAGTAACTGCACCCCAGACTAAATACCGATGTTATCATAAAAGCAGTCAAGGCCAGTGCAACGATAACAATCATATTTCTGCGTTTATTAGCGCGGTAACTCTTTTTTGCAAGATGTTTACTAACCGTCTGATTATTGTTTCCAAATAATATGTCATTCATTTTTCAGCCCCCCTTACTCCGTAATTTTCCCATCCTCAATACGGATAATCCGATCTGCAAGCTGGGCAATCTCGTTATTGTGGGTAATCATTACGAGGGTTTGATGAAATTTTTGACTGGTAACTTTCAGCAAACCGAGGACATCACCACTCGTCCGGCTGTCAAGATTGCCTGTCGGCTCATCTGCCAGCACAATCGCCGGTTTAGATACCAGAGCGCGGGCAATAGCGACGCGTTGCTGCTGGCCGCCGGACAGATTGTTCGGCATATTGTTCAGCTTATCTTCCAAACCCAGCATACGAACAACTTCCTGCATATATTTTTTGTCTACCTGATCGCCGTCCAGTTCCACAGGCAAAACAATGTTTTCATAGACATTGAGAACGGGAACAAGGTTGTAGTTTTGGAAGATAAAGCCGATTTTCCGCCTGCGGAAAATAGTAAGCTGCTCGTCATTCAGAGTAGATAAATCTCTGCCATCCACAATGACCTTTCCAGAAGTGGGAACATCCAGCCCGCCGATCATATTCAGTAAAGTGGACTTGCCGCTGCCGGATGTGCCGACGATGGCGACAAATTCTCCGAGTTCTACCGAGAGAGAAACGCCGTCCAGAGCCTTTGTAATGTTCGGCTCGTCCCCATAGTATTTTTTCAAATCTGTTGTCTGTAAAATAGGCATAAGTTCTACCACCTTTCTTTTTGATGGTTCCATTGTAAAGGGTAATTCTCGCAGAAATGTCACAGCGGTTCTTGAATTTCCCCTTAAAACGCCTTGAAATGTCACAATCCTGTGACATTTCAAGAATGGGGCAGGAACACCGAAAAGGTAGAGCCGGTGCCGACTTCCGAGGCGACACGGATAAAGCCCCCTTGTCGGGTGATAATTTCACGGGCAAGATAGAGGCCAATCCCGATGCCGGGGGCATCATGTACCCTGTCCTCACGGTAGAACCGCTTGAAAATCGTTCCTTGATGTTGTTCTGGAATACCAATGCCCGTATCGGAAATATCAATCTTCACATACATTTCCCAGCACACCACAGCTACATGGATTTTCCCGCCCTCTGGCGTGTACTTCACTGCATTATCCAGAATGTTGAACAGGGCTTCGGTTGTCCATTTCCGATCATGGGCCGCAGTTACCGTTTCCGGGCAATCCACTGTGACTGCAATCTTTTTATGTTCTGCGTTCAGCAGAATACCACCCAGCGCCGCAGCAAGGGTATCATAGATAGCCTGTGACTTTGGCTCCAAAGCAATTACCCCGGCTTCAAGCCGTGATGTTTTAATCATCGCCTGCATGAGAAAATCCAGCTTGTCTAACTGGCTGTCCATAGCCAGAAGAAATTCTCTCTGCTTTTCCGGCGTTACAGTTTGCTCCAACAAAGTGGCATCCAGCATTTTCAGATTTGCAATCGGCGTTTTGACCTGATGGGAGATGTCCGAAATCAATTCCTGCAAGTCGGCCCGTTCCTTTGCAATACTGCTTTTGCTTTCCCGTAGCACTTCATAGAGCCGGGAAAGCCGGTGCTGGATTTTATAAAACAGGTTTTCTTCCTCTGTGTACTGCGGCGGGGCCTGATCTGCTGACATCATATCATCCAGCAGCTTGCACAGAGCGTCCGAAAACAGCGTCAATTTCCGACGCACAAAGGCCAGGAAAGCAACCATGCACCCGGCAACGAAAACCGCATAGAGCAATCCGCAGCATAACGCCAATATGTTCCGCGTCAAAAAGTAAATGGTACACGACATGGCAACTGAAAGCAGGAAAAGTGCTGCACACGCAACCATGCACACTTTATTGACCGAGAGTTTTTCCGTCCTCATTTGTTACCGCCCCCAATCCACATATAGCCCATGCCATAGACAGTTTTAATATAGGCATGGTCTGGCTTTTCGATTTTGTTGCGTACCCGGCTGATTGTGGAAGTCAGGGCGTGTTCATCCACAAAATTCCCGTCAATATCCCACAGCTTTTCCAATAGCACCTGCCGGGTCAAAACGACCTGCGGATTTTTCGTCAGCACTTTCAAAAGCCGATATTCCATCGGGGTAAATGAAATGCTCTCCCCGTTGAGCGTTGCGGTCATTTCCGTAAAGTTGATAAACAGGTTGCCGTCGTTGTAGAAGTCGCCGCCAGATTGTTTCCTGATCCTGGCCAGCAATGCAGACACTTTTTTCTGGAATACACTCATAGGGAAAGGCTTCGTCACATAATCATCTGCCCCCAGCTCATAACCTTTGAGCATATCGCTCTCCATATCGTTTGCTGTCAAGAAGATAACCGCAGTATCAGGGTAACTGTCCTTAAGTTCTCGACAAAAATCAAATCCGTTTCCATCCGGCAGATTGATATCAAGGACAATCAGATCATATTCCTGTTTCTCACACAAATTTTCCGCTATCCCCTTGGTTAATGCAGCATCTACTTCATAACCTGCAGCGGACAGGTTATAGCAAAGGGTTGTATTCAAAAGCTGGTCATCTTCGACCACTAAAATTTTCATTGGATCACATCCTTTTGATTTATTTAGAAGTATTCTATAACTCTTCCAGAAAATTTTCCATGTCTTTTATATGTTTTAAGATCTGTAACAATATTTGTTTTTCCTTAGTTCTATTATCACAATAATATCTATCAAGCATCTCGGCATTTCCTTTAATGACTGTTAAATGAGTTCTTAAATGGTGATGTACATATTGTCTTTGCTGTTTATCCTTTATTATGCTCATATTTATCCCCTTTTTCTTTTAGGATAACAACGAAATGTCACAGAAACCTCACAAGAAACAATTTATTTAACTGTAATGTTCAAATTAAAAATGAATAGAGCCATCCTCTCAGACGGCTCATTTCTTCTCCTTATCTCATTATCACTACTTACATTTCTTTCTTATCCAGCAGAAAATCAATAATATTATAATGGACAATACCATTCCTGCTCATATCTATGATGTCACTGCTGATCACATATTTCGGGTAATTGTCATCAATCTTCTCAAGATTGCCAAATTCTCTTGCAATACAATCCTCTGATAAGATATAGGCCACCTGGATATAAAGTTTCTTCTGCCCTTTGTAACATACAAAATCAATTTCCTGGGTATCCAGTTTCCCCACCTTTACCTCATATCCCCGGCTTAACATTTCCAGGTATACCACATTCTCCAACAGCTTACTTGTGTCGATCTGCTCGCTGGCTTTGCTCACATTGCGAAGCCCAATGTCACCCGCATAATACTTTTCTGTTGAAGCCAGGATGTTTTTCCCCTTAATATCATATCTTTCCGCTTTTGAAAGGATCATACCTGCCTGCAGCTTATCAATATAGTTCAGCACCGTGTCCACTGTGGTCGATTGGCCGTCTGACAGCAGGGAACGGCTGATCGAGCGTGCAGAGAACGGATTACCGATATTGTCCAGCAGAAATTCCAGAAGTTTCCTTAGAAGATTTTCATTCCGGATCGCATACCTGGAGAGAATATCTTTCATCACGACAGAATCATAGACATCCTCCAGATATGTGCGGACGGAATGTTCATCCGGCAGCACCAGGCGCATCGGAAGGCCGCCATATTTTAGATAATCCGTAAAAAGCTGTTCCCTGGTATAAGGAAGCCCATTGATCTCATAAAATTCCTGTATCTCAGACAACACAAAAGGATACACATGAAAAGAAACATATCTTCCTGCCATATTTGTTGCCAGTTCACCGGACAGCAATTTGCTGTTGGAGCCTGTTACATAGATATCGCAGTCAAAATCAATCCGGAAGGAAGGGATAACTGAGTGCCACTCTTTCACATGCTGGATTTCGTCAAAAAAGAGATATACTTTTCCATCCGCCTGCTCTGCCCGTTCCGTGACGTACTGATAGAAGTTATCTGCATCCTCCAGCTTTTTAAAACGCCGGGACTCAAAATTGATCTCTATGATATTTTCCTTTGGCACTCCACGTTCTAAAAGAACATCACGGATCTGCGAAAGCAGGATCGTCTTTCCACTTCTTCTGAGGCCAATCAGCACCTTGATCAGATCCTGGTCAATGAATGGATGTATCTTATTCAAATATAAATTTCGTCTTATCATCTCCATACATTCCACGTCCTTCGTTAGTTTTGTCATTATTATACCTTATACTTTTATTATAATCAACTTATTGTCTGTTTATACAAGGACAATTATATTCTTATAGTTACTTACAGCAGGTTCGATTTCTCCTTCATCTTTTCACGGCTCGTATTAGTATAAATCAACGTTGTCCGTTCACTGGCATGGCCAGCCTGATTTGCGACTTCCGCAATCGTATATCCCATCTCCAGGGCATGAGAGCAGAAGTAGTGCCGGAGCTTGTGCGGTGTGATCTTATCTGAACACTGATTGAAAAATCGGTTCACACTGCTGCGGTGGAGCTTTCCACCATTTCGGCTGACAAACAGGTACTCAGACTGAGAGTTTCTTACCTTCAGATACTCCCGGACTGCATGGATGATCTTGTCATTGACGAACACGATCCGCTGCTTATTGCCTTTTCCAGTCACCAGCAGTTCCCTTGCCTGAAAATCAATATCTGTCAGGCCAATACTGATACACTCGCTGACACGCAGGCCGGCATATGCAAGAATTACCGCAATCGCATAGTTTCTCTTCCCAGTATCAACAAGTACCTTTTGGAGAAACGCCTCCACATCTTTCTTTTCTATTTCCGCCGGGCTTGCAATTTCCTGCTGAAATTTCAGCCGGTCCCCTGCAGTGAGCACCAGTTCCTTCTGCACCCCTGTCAGGACCAGATATTCATTAAAGCTGGAGAGGGAAGACAGCTTCGTATCTATGCTTTTGAATTTCAGCTTTTTGATGTTCTGAAGGTAGGACCGGAAATCCAGAATATTCGTATGGTAGAGCTGTACCAGCTCCTGCCCGAAAGTGTCCTTGTACCACCGGCAGTATTCCTCCACATGCCGGCAGTAAGTTTGAACCGTATTCTCAGCCTTCCCCTGTTCCCTCAAATATGTCCTGTAATCATCCAGTAATGTCATGCTCCTCATTCCTTTCTGCGATTATGTTGCACTCACATTTCCGTAGGATATGTGCAATTATGCTGCGTTCAGATAGGATTTTTTCTGTCTCTCATGCCTTCAACGCAACATAATTGCTATTATGTTGTGTTCAGAAAATGGCACGGTTCTGACACGCTTCCTATATATATTCCATACGTTTCACAGCATAAAAACGCAAAAAGGACAGCAGATTTTTTCCGCTGTCCGATCTGGATGATTTCAGGGGGCAGCTTAGGTGCCGCTCACCCTTTTGAAAATCAGCTTCCCGTCCTTTACCTCAACGGTGAAGCGCTGGGCTGGTTTGGACTGTTTCTTCCGTCTCTGACATTCAAGCAGTTCTTCGTTCCTCAAATATTCACACCGGAAGTCATTTAGATGATAATACCCCCAATATATGTGGAATAAATGTATATAATACTCCTTCTTCCGTGTGAAGATGAAATCAGAGTCCCTGTTGATAGAATTTAGAAGACTCCTCAGCTGTCTGGTGATCCGATAAGGATTGCCATGCCGGTTCGTATAAGGTTTTCCATATTTGGCAGAGATCTTTAAAACATTCCTCCCGGAAAGGTCACTTTTCCGCAGCTTTATCGCATCCCCTATCCGAATCGGCATCTGGTACATCAACCCGATAAACGCTGCTTTTTCCAGTTCCCCTTCCGCAATGAATTGTTTCATCAGCTGCTTCCCCATTTTTGCTTTTTCATAGGAAATCATCCACCATCTTCTCCTTTCCTGACAGCTTCCAGGATTTTCTCTCCCTGCTGTACAAACACCTGCTTTTCCGGTTCTTTTTCATATATCTTCCAGAGCCGCTGATGCAGAGCTTCCAGATTCCTGACATCTCCCTGTGTGTTATTTGCCAGCATCCGGAGAAAAGGGAAGATCATCGTATGCCGGATATTCTTCCCAGCCAATACAGACTTCTGTTCCTGTCCATACACTTCATAGAGGCATCCCAGGATAATATCCGGATCCGTGATAAACTTGATCTCAGGTTTCACCCATTCCTTTTTCATGTTCGCCCTCCTGACAAGATTATTCGTACCAATCCGCCCGGACTGTCAGGCCGTCCAGCCGGATCTTCGGAACTCCCACAAGATACCAGTCATCATCCATTTCAATCCGAACCGGCACCCAGTCTCCATCCATCTCCACATCAAAGCAGTCCCCACAATGCAGACCGCCGTAATAGCTTCCGTTTCCAAAGTAGATGTCATACCTCCCAGATTCCCGGTCATAGCATAAAACGCCTTTTTTCTTTACCATAGTAATTTCCTCCTGTATTTTTACTTTTCATAAGAATAATAGGGCTGCATTTTCGCAGAGTGGATGATTTTCTGTTTGTTCTACTAAAACTTCCCTTAACGCTTCATATGGCTCTGTTACTTATTTCATACGTATGGGATGCGTAAATAGCAACTTTTATTGAAAAAATCCGAACCAACTATATTTTGTTGTATTTTTGTTTGACACATACCATATATGGTAATATACTTATTTTGTAATCATTATTTGTGTTTATCCGGAAAAGGATATGCTGTTTAGGTTTGTAATCAGTCAGGGAGATATTCTGCCACCAGGGCAGTACCTTCTGGCTTTTTATTTTGCAGAGATTTCTGTACGAAGTTTGAGAATGAGCACCCGGCATCATTCTCTTTTTTTATGCCTGAAAGCAGGAGAGGAGGATTGAATTAAATTTCCGGAGGAACACCCACAAGAAAGGAGAAAAGAATGGATTTTAGAATTGTACTATTTGAAAATGAAGGTTATGCGACAGCTAGAGGGGATAAAGGGGTACAGGATATTCTGGCAGCCAAAACCGAGTCCGGATATATCAAGGAGGGCACCTTTCCCATAATTATCACATTATATCAATCTTGTTGGGAATGGTGGATCAGTCCAAAGCACCAGAAAATCGATTTTTCAATGTTCTCTGCTGATTCCTGGCTTGACAGACCTTTACGGAAGAACAAACCTATCCAACAAAGAATAATTGCCGCACTGGAGGATTGGCAGAAAAAATACTTACGGACAAATGAGACAATCAAGATGATCAGCAGCGGTAAGCATATTTTGTATCACTGTAACGTAACGAACGTTTGTGGAGATGCAGAAATCTACTGTTTTGATTCTGTCATAAGTTCTATGTCTGATCACGCTCAGGCAGAGTTGATCACAGGGAACTCTTTGATTCGACATGCTTGTGGAAACGTTCAAATTCAAAATCTGGCTGACCATTCCATGATCTGTGAATTGTGTGGAAATGCAGTCGTCCATAGGATGAAAGGCATTTCGCTTATTCGTAGTGTATATGAAAACAGCCATATACATAAAATGTTGGACAACTCCCGTATTCTGCGCCTGAATGGGAATGCACGGATTGGAACAATGGGCGGACAAACAATCGTTGACCGGGCATCTGGTCGGCCAGGCATTGAAAACGTTTCATGTGGCTGCGTTGTCCTGGGCTATTCCCATGACGTTCAGATTAAAAAAATCGAAGCCGGATCGGTAGTCCTTCCTCTTCATGTGGATGGCTACTATCGCCCGACTTTGCCGTTCCCAGAATAAAAATGTTGTAAATATCTTATGAATGAACTCAAGGGACGCTGTGTAAAAAGCAGCGCCCCTTGATGGTTATAACGATTATTATTTATGCAATCTCAAACCGATACCCGACACCATATACGGTATCAAGATACCGGGGGTGCCGTGGTTCCTTCTCCAGCTTCTTCCGCAGGCCGCTGATCAGACAGTAGGCACTGCTGTACATTTCTTCCCCTACATCCGTTTCTCCATAGATCATACGACAGATCTGAGCATAGGTATACACACGTCCCGGATGTCTGGCCATGACTGCGAGGACATCAAATTCCCTGGCAGTCAGCAATACCTCCTTTTCCTCCACCATGACCTTACGCTGGAGCGTATCCAGGAAAAATCCCGGATATCGGATCTGCTGCGGCTCCATGTAGATCTTCACACCCTCCAGAGTCTGGAGCTTTCTCTTGATACAGCTGATCTCCGGCAGCCGTTCCTCTGGAAATTCAATCACCATTTGTCTCTTCAGAGTATTCTCGCTCCTTCCGTTTCTTCAGTTTCTGGAAGCTCTGCTCACTGATGTCATGCTCAATCCTGCAGGCTTCTCGTACCGTAGATATACACTGCTTTTTCCCCTTAGATTCAACTGAGCAAACTTTTTTCCTTTTTTGGATTGCTTTATCAGTCTAAATATCTCGTAGTTCAGACTAGTTGACGATAAAACTGCGTGTATGCTGATAAAAAATCGGATTCGCGGCCAATGTACACGAAACCACTTGCCCCGCAAAGTTTTTTCTTTTTCCACCGAGCAGATCAAGTTTAATTATTCATATTACAGCAGGTGGTTACTTGCTATTTTCCAACCTGCCGAATATTTTCTTTGAATAGAGAGAAATCAAAAATGCAGCTATCGCAGCCCCAATTAAAACCACCCATGTATGCGATGCAAAAATGTCAAACAGAACACCATAAATCGCCTGTCCAATCGGTTGTCCACACATAGCAATAGAAATCAGTGCCGCCATGATCTTACCGACTAACTGAGGTGGGGTCTGCGTCTGTACCAGTGTGTAAATCTGAACCATAAAGAGCGTAGAGGCTCCCATAACGGTGAAGCTCATGAAAGTGATTGCCCAATACGATACGATTGCTGGCATATTCAGGAAAAGGGAAATGCCCATAACCCCCACAGCAATCGAACAAACCAAAAGCAACACATACGACTTTTGGATTTTCAGCTTTTCTGATACGATTGCGGTTAAAATTCCGCCGCACAGACCGCCCAATGCCAGCGCCCCCTGTGTGAAGCCGTACATGGTATCAGACATCCCTAACACCTGTGTAATGAGAATGGGGGTTCCAACAATCATCACCGCGCTTAAAACTAAATTGAAGATGGACACCAGAAAGACCACTGAAAAGAAAATGGGCTTTTCTGTCTTTACAAACTGATAGCTTTCTTTCAAGTCCATTCCGACTACCCGAAATACGCCGACTTCACGCGGGCGTTTTTCATGTGGGATATGGATAAAGATTTCCATGATGGCGGAAAAAGTAAAACACGCTGCACTCAAAAGCAAAATCGGATAAATACCCCAAAGGGTAAACATTACACCGCCGATTACCGGCCCTAACAGGCCGGAAAGTGTATTGACCTGATTGATTACCGCATTTCCGGCCATCAGTTTCTCTTTCGCTACCAGAAGCGGAACGCTCGCCTGTACTGCTGGCTGGTATGTACCGGAAATACCATAGAGCAACATCAAGACAACGATAAAAAGCGGAACCGTTGGAATCTTCCCCAGTGAAAAGTAAAACAGCATGATAATGGCGGCCGTAGAGAAATCCAGCCCCACCATAATGTCGCGTTTGTTCACACGGTCAGCCAATACGCCGCCGACCATCGAAAGAATGACCATCGGAGCAAAGGAGCAGGCAGTCACAACACCAAATAGCGTTGAGGAACCTGTTTCCCTCAACAGATACAGCGGCAAGGCAAATCGCAAGATGGCATTGCCGAAAAGGGAAATGATCTGGCCAATCACGACGAGAGTAAAGTCACGCCTGAAAAGTTTTGTCTGCATAAAGCACCTCCATTATCTTCTTATTAAACCGACCGTCGGTTTTGTATGCGTCTAAAATAAACTGCTCAGTAAGAGCAGCTCATTTTAGGGAGTTAAGCCGTGTGCTGGGACTTGCAATAGCTAATATAGCCCTCTATCATTTCGTTGTCCAAAAGCTGGCTGATACCAGCACCTTGTAACAGGTCATTGAATGTTTTGCACCGATTGCGCATCCCCGCTTCATCCGTCATGCTAACCAACGGATTAAGCCATACGTTCGACAAGACCATGATTGCCTCCGCCAGTTCACCGGGTTTTGTCGCCTGAATGGAACCATCATCAATCCCCTGCTGCAAGATCGGCTTGATAAATTTTGGAGCAACAATCTGATAGAGCTGGGCAATCTGCATTGCCAAAAAGCGTGGATTGTCCAACAAGCAGGGCGTAACGGTCAGCATTAGGCTCTGGTTAGAGTTAAACAATGCAGCCTTAAAGATCGCCCGCAGCTTTTCCAACCCATTCAAGGACTGATCATCCCGTACTTTTGCCAAAGCATTTGTGTTTTCTTCCCCTATGCGGTGAAAAATCGCTTCAAAAATTTCTTCTTTGGACGAAAAGTGATGGTAGATTGCGCCTTTTGAAAGATTTGTTTCATTGATGATGTCCTGCAAAGATGTTGCGTCAAATCCTTTTTCAACAAACAGATGGGTGGCAACATCCAAAATCAGCTTTACGGTTTCCTCCGGGTATTTGTTTCTTGCCATCCCGCACCTCCATACAAACCATCGGTCTGTATATAAAATAGCAGGATTTTCTTGTCTTGTCAAGACCACAATATTGTAAAATACAAAGACATAAATTATAGAGTTCCAGAAACCTTGCTATAACAACATACCACTGGGAACACATGAATGATAAAATGTAAATGGGTGATGTTATATGGCGAAAGCAAAAACTTGCCCCGGCTTTGAAACTTTCGACGCAGATGTAAAGACTGCGCACTCCTGCGTCTGGCACATAAGGCGTGTTCCCCTCAGATACAACAGCAAAAACCATTTCATATAAGGGCATTGTTTCAATTAATACACCAATCTTAGTCAGATCATTCTATTGCTGCAATATTCAATTTTTTACATTTATTCAAAATAGTTATATATATCTTTGACACACCTAAAAACATAATGAGGATTTTCCATTTCTAAAGCGACTGCATTAGAGTCTTTTTTCCATGCCGCTGATAGACAGAGTACGCCTGCTTTTTGGCAAGTTTGTATGTCCTGAACAGTATCTCCTATGTAACAAAATTCTCCTTTTGAAATATTATATTTTTTTAGAAGATACTCTATATTCTCCTTTTTGTTTGGAGCTATTTCCGATCCATATAAGATTTCATCAAACGCCTTTAATATTCCCAATTTCTCTAATGTGATCATGCAGCTTTGTTTACCTTTTCCCGTAATCAGAGCCAAAATGATTTTTTTCTTTTTCAGAAGTGAAAAAAGCTTTAATATACCGGGAAATACTTCTGTTACCTCAGTGTGCAGAGATTCATATTGAGAATAAAAATTTTCGACAGCAGCTTCCCATTTTTGGCTCACGACAGCCTTTACCATACCAACTTCATTTAATCCAAATGTATGTAATATTTCTTCTTCACTTAGTTCATGATCTGTATAAGGAGATACACCGTTTCTAAATGCCTTTATGCACATTGGAATGGTATCAGCTATTGTTCCGTCCAGATCAAAAGCAACTATTTTAAACATCACAGTTCTTCTCCGTTTATCTTTCGGATCACATGGCATGGGTTGCCGACTGCCAATGAATTTTGCGGGATGTCTTTTGTAACAACACTTCCAGCCCCTATAACCGATCCATCACCTATTGTCACACCGGGAAGAACAATAACGCCTCCACCCAGCCAACATCCATTTCCAATTTTTATAGGTAATGCGTAGGTACGTCGGTGTAATTGTCCTGTTTCCAGATTTTTTACATATCTTTCTGCGAACTCAATAGGGTGTGCTGCCGTATAAAGCTGTACATTTGAAGCAATCAGTACATCGTCACCAATAATAATTTTGTTGCAATCTACAAAAGTACAATTCATATTGATAGATACGTTATTGCCTATATGGATGTTACACCCATAGTCACATATAAATGGTGATGCAACAGATACTTTGGTGCCGATTCCTCCAAACAGTTCCTTTAGAATACCTGTCTTTAATTCCGTTTCTTCGTATGCAAGAGCATTATATTTTTGCAGCAGCGTTCTTGCATGGCTTTTAAAATCCAAAAAAGTTTTATCATGGCAGTTATAGTATTCCCCCGCCAAACATTTTTCTAATTCAGTCATAATATCACCTCCAGTCTTATGTTAGAAAACAGCCTGTTACAAAGCAAGTAACAGGCTGTTCCTTTTATAATCTTTTTGCAAGCGTTTCAATAACGAAAATCACGGGGACTTGGGTAGTTCCATTATATCCTCCATTAATGCGCTTGGGATTTAAGTTATAGGCAAAATTCCAGTCAGATAATTTTGCTAAAGTTGATAACGGTGAATTGGTTATACTTAACACACAACACTTCTTTTTCTTGAACTGATGGATTGCTTCAATTAACCTTTCGGTTTCGCCGCTTTCTGAAAAAGCCATAACAACGGTGTTCTTCCATTGAAACGATTCTATAGGATAAAGAGCATCTTCAAGTCCCACAGCAAAGTGTCCCATATTAGAAAAATATCTTGCCCCATACTTTGCCAATGTACCGGAAGACCCCATCCCGATGAAAATTATCAAATCAGCTTTCCTTAGAACGTCAATGGCAAACAATAGTTTTTCTTCAAAAGCGCTGGAATTGGCCCTGGCAAAAAAATCGGAAAGCTCCTGCAAATCCTCCATGGGAGGATACGCTTTTTGCAAAGCGACCTCTTTTTTTAGTGCATCTTTAAATTCAGAGTATCCTTCAAAATTGTTTTTATTGCAAAAACGCAGTATTGTGGAAGTTGATACTTGCATTTCATTTGCAAGCTCTCGAATGGTCATATACTGGATTTTGTCAAAATTAGAAACGACATATTTGTAAATGCGAATATCAGTTTCGGTATATTTCTGTATTTCTTCATACGAAAACATATTGCATTTCCTCCAAAGCCTTGTATGCTTTAATTATATATCGATTCAGCATCCTTTACAACTCGCCATATATGGAAAGGAAAGTATTAATGTGAACTCTTACAAGTCAAACCGGGCAGCTTACGCCGCCCGGTCCCTTCTTAATCACTCCACATCCCGGAAATACTGGATGCACTTCATCAGCTTCGCTTCCAGCTCCTGGTACTAAAACTATGCCTAATAATAAAGGATGCTGCTTCTACACAACACCCTTTTGTTAATTTCATCATAATTTACTTTTCTAGTACGTCCTCAAACCGATACCCGACACCATATACGGTATGAAGATACCGGGGATGCCGTGGATCCTTCTCCAGCTTCTTACGCAGGCTGCTGATCAGGCAGTAGGCGCTGCTGTACATTTCTTCCCCTACATCCGTTTCTCCATAGATCATACGACAGATCTGAGCATAGGTATACACACGTCCCGGATGTCTGGCCATGACTGCGAGGACATCAAATTCCCTGGCAGTCAACAGCACCTCTTTTTCCTCCACCATAACCTTACGCTGGAGCATATCCAGGAAAAATCCCGGATATAGGATCTGTTGCGGCTCCATGTAGATTTTCACACCCTCCAGAGCCTGGAGTTTTCTTTTGATGCTGCAGATCTCCGGCAGCCGCTCCTCTGGAAATTCAATCACCATTTGTTTCTTCAGAATGTCCCAGCTCCTTCCATCTCTTCAGTTTCTGGAAGCTCTGCTCACTGATGTCATGCTCGATCCTGCAGGCTTCCTGTTCCGCTGTGGCATCCTCCACACCTGCCTCCATCAGCCAGTTTTTAAAATAGCAGTGCCGTTCATAGATTGCCTCAGCCGTCTGCCGGCCTTTTTCAGTTAAGTGAAGGAAATGGTCCTCATCTTTAACCAGGAAGCCGCCTTGCTCCAAAATGGAAACCGCGTGACATACACTGGGCTTTTTCACACCCAGATGCTGCGCCACATCAACAGAGCGAACCATACCAAGTTTCTTTTGAAGAACAAGGATGGCCTCCAGATAGTCCTCCCCTGATGCATGAAGTTTCATTTTAATCACCTTCAAAGGCAAAGAACCTTTGCAACCGTTCTCGGCTAATTCTGTTCCAGCCGTCACTCCATAACACTTTTCCGCCCTCAATAAAGATAAAGTAATTGCAGCACTCCGCAATCAGTTCAGGGTCATGAGTAACAATAAACAGTGTTTTCCCCAGTGAACTTAATTCCCTCAAGTTTTCTGCTACTTTTTTCATGTGTCGATAATCCAACCCGCTTGTAGGCTCGTCAAAGATAATAACCTGCTTATTGGATGCAATCGCACTGGCAATCGCTACTCGCTGTTTTTGTCCGCCGGATAATGACATTGGATGGGCGTCCCTAAATTCTAAAATGTGCAGGTTTTTCATAATATTTTCTGCTTCAAGCATCGCTTTTTCTTCGTCTGAATTATCCAGACTAAGCAAGATTTCATCCATTACACTTTCCGTAAAAAGTTGGTGATTTACATCTTGCATAACCATATAGCAGGTCTTAATTCTATGATTTGCCATATAAGTTTTTCCTTCCATGCTCATACATCCTTTTGCGGTTTGGAGCAATCCGCATAAATTGTGCGCGAAAGTCGTTTTCCCGGCTCCATTGTTGCCGACTACTCCAACTACCGAACCTTGCGGAATCATCAAATCTGATATATCCAGCACCTTTCGCTTTTTCTTCTTCCCATCGGAAGCATTTTTATAAGAGGCTTCAAAGTCCCTAATATATAGCTGCTTTGTCGCACACACTGCGCTCTGCATTTTACTAAAATCTTCAGACTGTAAAGCTCTAAGTCCCAATGCGTGCAATTCATCCGTAGACTTCTTTTTGAAGTCGGAAATGGAAAGGTTTTCTTTTATTTGTCCGTCTTGCATATACAGAACCCGGTCAGCAATATCCATCAGGTAATACAGGCGGTGTTCCGCAATCACAATCGTTTTACCTTGCGCTTTCCATTCACGCAATACGTTTTTTAATTCTCTGATTGATTTAATATCCAAATTGGAAGATGGCTCGTCCAGTACAAATATATCCGGTTCCATCGCGGATACGGACGCACAGGCAATTTTCTGTTTCTCACCGCCGGATAGTGCAAACAGGCTCCGATTCAGTAAATCTTCAATTCTTAATGCATCTACCGTTTTTTTTATCCGCAAATTGATTTCGCCTGCATCAATTGCTAAATTCTCGCATCCAAACGCAATTTCGCTAGTGGTATCCACCGTAAAAAACTGTGTTCTTGGATTCTGAAAGACGGAACCAACAACACCGGACAAAGCATACAGAGATACATTTTTTACATCTATCCCTTCCACAATCGTCTGCCCGGTAAGCGTTCCCTCGTAATAATGCGGGATGAGCCCATTTATTAAACGTGTGAGTGTTGTCTTTCCACAGCCGGATTCTCCGCAGATCAAAACAACCTCACCGTCATGGATTGTCAAATTTATATTTTCTATTTTTCCTTTGGAACTGCCTTGTTCATATTGAAAGGACACATCCTTAAACTCTATCATTTCAGCCCTCCTGAAAAAAGCAGGAACACCAACAGGGCGGCAGTAACAATGAGCATAAGCGCAAAATCTTTCCAATGGAAACCGATTCTGCAAATGCTTGTACGCTTTTTGCCGTTTCCTAATCCCCTTGTCAAAGCTGCCGCAGACAAGTCATTTCCTATTGTTACTACGGACATCATAAGGGGAACAATTCGATATTCTAATACTGCTTGTGGATTCTTGAAAAAATTTTTCCCAGTAATTCCTCTCATACGCATAGCATTTCCAATAGATTCAGCTTCTTCGGAAATTGTAGGGAAGAACCGGAACATAACAGAAAACGGAATAATAAAGGCTTCTGGTATGTGCATACGCTGCATGGCAAGGGCAAATTCACTAACCTTTGTGGTCGAAAGAAGATAGTAGCCCATCATGGCACTAGGAAACCATCTTGTTCCGAATTGAGCCAGTAGCGATATAATAATTGTCCCTAATGTTCCCATATACGGAACAAAAAACACGTTTACCGTCCATGAAACAATAAAAACAATCAGATAGATGATGGCAACCTTTTTTCTCCTGCCCGAAAGCAGGAGAAAGAAGGGTACTAATGCCAAAAGCGGCTTTAACCAGAAACTAATACCGGCCGTTTTTCCGTCAATCATTACAATACTGAATATTACCAGCATATATAGCTTTGTTCTTGGGTCAAGCCAGAAACGCCGCTCCGAATCAACTGACAGTAATAATTCTGGTTTCATTAGACAATGCCCGCCTTTACAAAATGCTTCTTCAAAATTACCTTGCCTAAATAAGCGCCAATCACTCCTCCAACGATGCCTAAAACAATGACTACTGGAAGCATCCAATTTGCAGTAAGACTCATCAAGCTACTAATGTATTCATCTGTTCCTCCGTTGCTTCTGTACGCCTCAAAAAAAGCATCTCTCATAATCCACATAGGCAGCATGGAGCCGATCACCCATTCTGTAAACACGCAATATCCCAGTACAGTATGTTTCCAACTTTTATATTCGCCGGCCCTAAAGATCAAATCGGCCAGGAAACCGAATACGATTCCAAACGGAATCGAAATCCAGCTTTGTCCCATCAGAAAGCAGAGAACGCTGACTAGCGTACCCATAATAGTTGCCGCGCCGAATTTCCCAGTCTTTGTCAGAAACAGCATGAACGGGATGCCGCCCAGTATTCCCAGCACCAATGGAATGATAACTGCAAAGATAGGGATGTAACCCAGCATACCCGTGATAAAGAACATCACAAAGTAGATGACAGTAAAAATACCAATGTTGATAAAGTCTTTCGCGTTCAATTTTTTCTTGTTCATTGTAGGAACTCCTTTCTTTTATGCAAGGCTGTCTGCCTTGATTTTCCAACCAATAGCTTTTTCTCTCATGCCAACAAAATCCGCATAAATACCCGTTTGTTTGATAAGCTCATCATGCGTACCCTGCTGAGCGATTTTACCACGGTCGATAACGATGATTTGATCCGCATTTTTTACAGTTTTCAACCGATGGGCAATCATAATAATTGTTTTCCCCTGTGTCAGTGCTTCAATCGCTTTCTGAAGCTCGGCTTCATTTTCGGGATCAACATTTGCTGTGGCCTCGTCAAGAATAATGATAGGAGCGTCTTTCATAATCGCTCTTGCAATAGAAATCCTCTGCTTTTCGCCGCCGGAGATAGTCGCACCGCTTTCTCCAATTACCGTCTGGTAACCCTCCGGCAATGCTGAGATGAAGTCATGGCACCTTGCCGCCTTTGCTGCCTTCACTACATCTTCATGAGTGGCATTAGGAGAACCGAATTTGATATTGTTCTCAATCGTATCCGGGAACAGATACACATTCTGGAATACCATGCTGATATTTTTCATCAGGCTGTCCAGCTTGTAATCTTTGACATCAATGCCACCGATACGGACACTTCCGCTATCAACATCCCAAAAGCGTGCGATCAGATTTACCAGTGTTGTTTTTCCAGAACCCGATGGACCAACAATCGCCGTTGTGGTTCCTTGTGGAATTGTAAGCGATACATGATCGATCACTTTTTTATCCCCGTAGGAAAAACTCACATCCTGCATTTCAATATCCAGCCGGTCTGGGGTCTGCTCTTTGCCGTCAATGTCAATCTGAGGACTTTGGTTAATTTCCTCCACACGATCAATAGAAGCGTCGATCATTGAAAGCATAAAGAACATTTCTCCCGCGCTTTCCAACTGGCTATATACCATGAACGCCGATACTAAGATTATCAGACAATATGTTAATTCCAGCATGCCGTTTATAAAAAGCGAAATAGAGCAGAAGGCTGCGGCGGCACTGGCAATCCGAAGGACAACCTGCTCGGCAGCTATATAGGGAATCCTCTGCCTTTCTATAAGCTGGTTCTTCTTCTGTGTTTCATCAATGGATTTTTCCAGCGTAGTATTGGACTGCTTTGCCATGTGGAACGCCCGCACAACGCCCATTCCCTGTATGTATTCCAATACGGCGTCCATAAATTCTGTTTGTGCCTCTAACCGTTTTGGAGATAATCTTTTGGAACAGCGCAAGAGCATTGTGTTGATTACCATGAACAAAATCACGCCAGACAAAAAGATCAAACTAATCTTCCAGCTAAAGTAGCACATGGCAATAGAAAATATACTGGCATGGATTACACCCACCAAAGTCCGCACAATAATAGCAAAGGACATACTTTCAAGATCACTCATGGTCGCTGTTGAAACGGATGTGAGGTTTCCCAGACTATGGCTGTTGAAATAACCCATTGGCATATATTTCATGCGGTTGCCAATTTGAATCCTCTTGTCCTCGCACATTCGGTAACTGCCCTCGCCTTCTTTGCCATGCGCCAGATACCAGAAAATAATGGTGCCGATCACACTGACTAACATAATGCCAAAGGCAATCAGCGCAGTCTGTGCGGTAATATTGTCATGAACCAATCCATCCAAAACTACCAGAAGAGCGGCAAATTGCAGAGCTTCTAAAATGCAGCGTATAATTTCATAAAAGAGTCCCAAATACCAATTTCGGCTCTGGCGGCCTGCAAATTCAAAGAATTTACGAAAAGAACGTATCATGCTGTTTTCACCTCCTTTGCGTCCATGTGAGCCGTCCACATCGTATGATAAAGACTGCACTCTTTTAGCAATTCCTCATGTGTTCCCTTTGCCTGAATCGTCCCATCCTTCACAACAACAATCTGGTCTGAATCCGTTATTGTTGACAGGCGGTGAGCAATTACAATCAATGTTTTGCCCTTTGTCAACCGGCTGATGGCTTCCTGTATTACCGCTTCATTTTCTGGGTCAGTATAGGAAGTTGCTTCATCAAGAATTACAATCGGGGCGTTTTTCAGCATAGCTCTGGCAATCGCAATTCTTTGGCGCTCTCCCCCTGACAAATGCCCTCCGGCACCGCCAACCACAGTTTCATATCCATGTTCAAGGTTCATAATAAACTCATGGCAGCCGGAAGCCTTTGCAATCTGTTCCACTTCGGAATCGCTTGCCTCCGGCTTGCCCATACGGATATTGTTACGCACCGTATCGTTAAACAGATAATTGTCCTGCGATACATAGGAAATCAAATCGTTCAGTTGGTCGGTAGATATTTCTTTTACGCTTTTATCGCCAATCGTAATCAGTCCACCGGTCACATCCCAAAAGGACGCAATCAATTTTGCAATCGTTGATTTTCCGCTGCCAGACGGTCCTACAAAAGCTGTAATCTTTCCCTGTGGAATTGTCAGATCAATTCCTCTCAATACCTCTTTTTCCCCGTATGCAAAATGGACATTTTCCAGAGAAATATCGAGATTTTGCAAATCGCATTTTTCCTCTGGCCGGACAAGCTCCGGCTGGTTTAATATACCGTCAATCTCACCCATTACAGTGCCTATTTTTGCAATATCATCGGTAAAGAACATTGCGGCTACAAGCGGACCTGCAATTCCCAACGACAGGACAGTTACCGTAATAAAGGTTGCGGCTGACAGGGAACCATTCATGTAAAACAGGCACCCGACGGGAAGTACACTAATCAGCGCCGCAGGCCATACACTCATCATAATCGCCGAATATTTTTGCGTATCTTTCATCCAGTCTAAAATCAGGTCTGCATTTGCATGGACGGCATCTGTAAATTTCTGGTAGGAATTATCTGCCTGATTAAACGCCTTAATAACCTCAATACCTCCGATGTATTCAACCGTTGTTGCGCTCATATGATTCCCGGCTTTTACAACTTCCCCATACTTCTTGGGATATTCCTTCATCATTCCCATGTAGCACATCATTCCAACCGGAATAGTAATCAGCGATACTAACGCCATTCTCCAGTCCAGAATGAACAGATAAACGATGATTGCGATTGGAACAAGAAGATTTGAAGTCATTTCCGGGATTACATGAGCAAGGGGAACCTCTAACTGTTCAATTCGTTCCACCATGCCATTTTTTAGCTGCCCGGACGGAGTATTGAGAATATAGCCCATAGGTACTCTGGTAAGTTTTGAAGCAATTTTTCGCCTTGCCTCTGACAACACTTCAAAGGTTGCTTCATGGGATGCCCTCGTGGAAATTCCCATCAATATTGCTTTTAAGACAAAGCAGCCGCCGGAAATCAAACACCACAGCATGTAAAATGATAAATCCCAATTTCCGGAGAGTAACTCAATCGTCATTCTGGCTGTTGCAAAATAGGGAACGATACCAAAGGCAACTCCCAATACAGCAAGAACAACAGAAACGATGTAGCCAGTCTTATGCGGTCTGGCAAACTCTACAAGCCTGCCAAATGGATTTCCGCCCTGTGACTGATTCATATAAATCCCTCCTTTGGTTAGAAATCACTAACCCTTATTTAAAAGAATAAGCCGATAATCTGTCATGTGATTTACACAAACAAATTATCGGCTCTGCGTCTTAGCGTCTGGCACTACTGATAATCGTATTTTCATATTGTCAACATCTATCAAACATTCCTGTTTGCATTTGGGACAAAATATTGGAAAGTTCCTCAATGAAGTATCTGCCCGTATTTTTGTCCGTGTTCTGCATTTACAAAAAGGACAGTGTATCCATCCGCTTTCGTCCACACAAAAACCTTCTGTTTTCTGCATTTCCTTAGCACCTTCTTTCCTATTTTTGATAATATTCTTTCCAGCCATTCCCATAAAAAGAGCGCAGCTCATTGATATACTTCTTTGCTTCTTCCATCGGCATGTCATGAATTACCACTTCAAATATACCAGAGTAAAAAGCACTGGAAACAACGTGTAAGAATCCGTCTGTAATCCGTCCTTCCGCCAGAGCTTTACTTCCAACTTGAATCAAAAATTTCTTTGTACAATTCGTATCCAGTTCCACTAATCCTTCCAAAAAATCCTGATAATAATTCCCCGGCGCTCCGGTGATCAGCAGCTTAAATTCAGAAAAATATTCATAGATATATGCAATCACTGCTTCAAAGCCACGATCTGAATATTCCATAAATTTTTCGTTCTGCTCACGCTCCGTCAAAGAAGAAAAGCTACTTAATGATTGCCTTAATAACTCTTTCAAGCCGTTAGCCGCTGGTTCCACAAGGAAGCGGAATAATCCCTCTTTATCTGAATACCGCGTATATATTGTGCTGGTACTGACACCGGCATTTTGAGCAATCGTCCGTATCGAGGCATCCGTATAGCCTTTTTCTAAAAATTCTTTTTTTGCACAGGTCAGAATCTTCTCATCAAATTCTTCGATTCTGCTTGCCATTGATTACCTACCTTTCTTTTTAAAACATCGTTTCAAAAACATTGTATTAAAAACACTGTTTTAATTATACCAAAGAAAATGAAATTGTCAAGAGAGGCATATAGATTTCGTGTTTCATTAAAAATATTGATGCGACCAATGAAATTATAATCCGTTTGGTCACGTCAATATTTTCAGTTATTCAATTTTCTAAAATCATTTCGTAATAGATTGTTTCCTCCGCCTGCGCTTTCAGCGTGTTCATCAGCCCTACCTTGATCGATCATTAGATTATGGGCTTTCAGTTTCTCGATGCGGATCTATATCATCAAAATATGTAATTCTTCTCTGTGAACGAATTATAAAATGAATCAAAAGAGCATATCACATCATTCCAAGCGCATCCTATGAACAATAGACTCTAATAGAGTGATACGAAATGCTGAATGTGAAAGATTGTCCTGGATTTGAAACATTCGGAGCAGATGTAAGGGTTGCGCGGGAAAACCAACATCTAGCGCATAAGGCGCCTGCTGAAAGGTAGCGCCAACATTAATAATCCAAGGCCAATCCCCAGACTTCTGGTTATGTTCCAGTCTTCCAAAATCTGCTACTTCTTGTAGGATGATACAAAGTATTGACCTTTTATTTTATATTTATTACATAATCCGCAATAGTGTACCTATCGAAGACCAGGCAGCCTGCGCCGCCCGGTCCCTTCTTAATTACTCTACATCCCGGAAATACCGGATGCACTTCATCAGCTCCACTGCCAGCTCCTGGTACAGATCTTCATCAAATCTTCTGTTCACCAATGAATACTTAATCAACAGCGGCCTGTACATTGCAAAGATCTCTGCCTTCGCATCCATGTCCCCGGCTTTTGCCCGGAATAATAATTCATCAAAGCTCATCTTATTTATCCCCCAATCTTTTGCGAATTTTGCGGATTGCATAGAAATAGATATCCTTGCATCGCTGTGTTGTCCTTCCGGTCATCTGGCCAATCTTCTTAAATGTATACTCCTCAAATACATGGAGATAGATCAGCTCCCGTTCTGTATCACTGAGCATCAGCAGCGATTTTACAAGTTTCTCATTCGAGAGTTTATCCCACTCCGGGAACTCACCTGCAGACTCTTTGAGCAAAATCTCTTCCCGCTCCTGGATCTCCCTTATCTCCTCAAAAGTGATCCGTTCTTCAATCTCCGCAATTTCCTCCATCAAGAAGGAGTTCTTCTCTGTACGTATCTTTTTGTCCAGGTAACTGCTCCTGCGTCCTTTGATAAACTCCAGTAAATATGCTGTAAAATGGTTCTTAGTCCGATCTCCTGTATAGGTATGTTTTTCATTCATATATTGATTCCTCCTGAATTTCATCTGTAGTTTAAAAGAAATTCAGAAGGCTGGCGGCGAGCGGCACCTTGGCAGTCTTTCGTTCCACTTCCACGGCAAAAAAATAAGACCGAAAACTGCCAACGGCAGCCCGATCCTATCCGGCGGATTTAACTTTACATGAAAATACGCAGTATATGTGGTTGGAACCAACACATATATTGCGTGCAAAAGACTTTCTTCACCTGTAGAAAGAAGCAGGATTTTTTTGAAATTGTTTCAGATAGCGTCTGATCCATCCGGCTGTTCACACCTTATCTTCTGTATATTCCCCTCTCTATGCGATATATTGCCTGTTTACACGCATGATAGCGCATTTTATATACTGCGTGTCTGCGGTAAAATATATGCAGGAAATGAGGTGATTGGATGTATAGACAACGATTGGGGGATGCTGTAAGAGAAGCCAGAATGAATTTGGAATTATCGCAGAATACGCTCGCAGAACGATCCCACGTATCCCTTCGTACAATTTCAGATATCGAAACTTACAAGGCGAACCCTCGTTTTGACAGTCTCTGCTCCCTGGCGTCCTATCTGAACATTTCTATTGACGCGGTAATCAAAGACCGTAAGAACAATAGCGGCAGTACGACGATGCAGCAGATCCTGGTAGAATTGGAGTCTTGCTCAGAAGAAGAGCAGGTAATTGTGCTGCAAACGCTGCGAGGCCTCCTGAAAGGACTACATACCCGGACAGAGAACCCCACATAACCACCTCTTCTGCCATTGTAAGATGCACTTCTCGGAAATCTTTATAGAAGTTCTATGGATTTTCTATGGAAATTCTGAAAAAACGATGAAAAGAGGGAGAACCGATGTGAGTTCTCCCCAAAGACCTATATCACATATTTCTAAATGCCGCCATGGCATCCGCAATATCCTGCATTGTTTGTTCATCAATCGGAGGACCTTCCTCGTTCAGATCCTCGATCACAGCCTCTGCAGGCTTCTTATCTGACTCCGGCTGCAGCTGCTGGCTGGTTGAGATTCCAATATCTGAAACAGGAGCCTCACCAGCAATCCGCTTCATTTCCTGCCGTACCAGAAGACGCACCATCGCCTGGATACTTTCCTGGGAGACTCCAGTATCTCCTCCGGACTTCTTCCCTGTATACTGCAGGATCGCTTCCGCAATCAGAGCTGCCTTTTTCTCCGTCCCGTTCAGGATCTCTACGGCTTCCAAATGCTCCGGATTTTTCTTATCAAATCCTATGGTAAATACGTATGGATTTTTCTTTCCCACATCATCACTTCCCTGCTAAAGAACTGCGGTACAGGATGCCGTACCCTTTCGCATTTGCAAAAATATCATCCATAAACTGATACTTGTTCAGCCGGTTGGAGCTTTCCAGGAACCGCCGGAGTAAGATGGCTCCGCCTCCGATGAATATGGTATAGGTAGTTTTCGTGTCAATGCTCCGCTCCCGGACACTGCTGAGCAGGTCGGTCACAAAATTCCGGGCCATTTCTTCTACCGTATGTACCACCATTTCCGGATAGTATTCCGTCTTGCCTTCCAGGATACTGTCAATGTCAATTTCCTCCAGGAGCATATCGTGATCCCCGTTGACACTGGAAATGATATCGTTATACATGGTAATGACACCTTTTTCCATGGAATCACAGTAGTCCAGGCGTGGGCTTCCGCTTCGCATCAACAGAAAGTCTGAAGTAAATCCGCCAATATCAATTCCTACGGCCTTTGGGATCTTCCGGATTTTTTCTCCCTCTGTCATCATGGCGGCATACGCCTGGGGATATACGGCTACATCCTGGATGCAGATATGATAGGTTTTTCCGTTATACACCAGATCCTGCATCTTTCCGTCTCCCAGGAAATACTCCCGATACCGCTCCGCCAGCTCTGCGTAATGCTTAGGCGGCACACCAATCGGCAGCGATACCTGCACCACATCTTTTTCTGTTACCTGCCCGGTACGCTCCAGTTCCTTTGCAATAGCAAACCTTGTCAGGATGGAAAAACGCTGATCTTGCGTCTTGTCTCTCTGGTACGGGATCCGCGTGTCACTCAAGACATAATACTTCCCATCAATCTGAAGGAAATCCTCCTGGCCCGCAGGTTTACGGTCTGTGGAAGAGAGCCCCGTGGTGAAAAGAAAATGGGTGGTCTTCATGTTCCGGTTCCCGTGATCCACGGGGATAGTCAGTTTTTTTATCATAATACGTCACTCCTTATATTGTTTTCTACTTATTTCATACGTATGAGGTATGTAGATAGCAACTCTGGAGAAATAATTTTTGAAATTTTTTATTTAGGATAGTATTCAGGATACGTCTTTGGTAGAATGTAGGCAACAACAAATTGGAAGTTGTAGAACTAAAAGTCAATCCTAAATTGATAAAGAGGCGTGATTGTACTTTTTAACCAGTTGTGTTCTGAAATCAATCGACTACCGCATGTTCATTGAAACTATGTAGTTTAAAAAGCGAAAAGCCATTGTAATCAACAGTTGCGCTATTGTTAATCTGCATTGCTTGCCATACAATAGTCATCGTGTTATTTTTGACTTATCAACTCCAAGGAGGTAACACATAATGTTTAGTGAAAATCTAAAAGCCTTGAGAAAGCAAAAAGGCTTTTCGCAGGAAGAACTAGCAACCAGACTTCATGTCGCCAGACAGACAATCTCTAAATGGGAAAAAAATTTATCTGTTCCTGATGCGAATACTTTAATTCGTCTGGCTGAGATATTAGAGGTATCTGTCAGTGAATTGTTAGGGGAGAAAATTGAAAATGAAAATGCTACCAGCGATGTTGCAGAACAGTTATCCAGAATAAATGAGCAGCTTGCAATTAAAAACCGTCGATCACGCCGTATCTGGAAAACCATTTCCATTATATTAGCGGTAATCGTTCTGGTAAACATTTTTGTTGCTATCTTCTTTAGCATTCCAAACCTCTCGAACAGTACTCAGAATGACCCGCCGACAGTGACTGACGAAACAATAATCGTAGATGAATAAAGTTGCTAAAAAACATTCAGCTATGGATTATGGAATACGTTGTAACATTGGAAGTAGAAATTAACAACAAGATAATAGAACTTTTACCGTAAAGGCACTAACAAATCCTAAGTTGTCGAATTGGAATTTATGAGGAGTTAATAATATGATATTACAGAATGATATTTGTAATGTAAATATTTCCATAGATACAACATATACTGTTGAATCCACGGACAATAAACCATATGATTTGGTGATAAATCCAAGGCACCTAAAACACAGTGATATGTATAAGGCATTCTCTATACAAATAGATTTGTTCAGCAAAACAATCAGCATTGTATAGATAGGCGATTTTTATAGCTATGACATTGATTGTGCTGTGCTTGAGGATAAAATTTTAACCATCTTACAAAATGATGCTATTGTTCAGTTGAATATAACTGATGGTACTATGGTAATGTTCAAAGAATTTGATTGCTTTGGCTGCAATTACGGAATATACAGAGTACAGAACGGTTATATCATTTATGGAGAAATAGAAATAATCATGTTAGACTTAAATTTCAATAAGAAATGGTCATTTTCGGGTAAAGACATATTTGTATCCATGTCAGACAAAAAGGCATTTGAGTTATGTGAGAACTCTATTAAGTTGCATGATTTTGAAGGAAATTTTTATGAAATTGATTTTTGGGGAAAGCTGATAAGTGGAGTGTGATATATAGAGATAAATCCCTAACTTTCTCTATCAAAAGCAGGCGCCGGTTTCCCGGTGCCTGCGCTACATTTACCGCTCCACATAAGTCACGGTATTCTGTCTGAATCCATTCTCTCTACAAAAATCCCCGTATAATTCCTCCAATTCCGTCAGGTTGTAACCATCCAGTTCCGTCTCATCTTCCTGGCCATCAGTGTTGATAAATCCAATCCGGTAAGTACCTCCTCCGGTTGTCACAATCCCTTTCCCAGCTTCTCTGATCGTCATATTCACCCTCCATTCTTCAGGCCGCTTTTGCCTGATTATTTTCATTCATTTCCGGGAACCATATCTTTGCCTTTTCCGGTAACAGGCGGCAGAATAACTCCTCGTACCGTTTACATCCCTCAGTATTAGGCACTGTTCGCAGAGAAGTAAGGCTCCAGACCAGCAATTCTTCTTCCTCTGTGTCATACTTTCCAGGTGTAAAGCCATTGCCGTTATAAACCGGCCTTGGCGGTTTGCTGATTTCCTGCAGCTCTCCTTTTGTTTTAGCTTTCTGAATCATTCCTGTCTTTTTTCCGGACAAAGCCTAATATAATCTCATCCAGCATCCCCCGCTCCTGATAACGCCAGGCTCGCTGAAAGATTAACTGGAGTGTTTGTATCCGCTCTTCTTCAAGCACACTGTTTCCTTTCCATCCAATTTCCTCCCGTGCTTTCTCATATTCAGCTTCCAACATGATACTTTCCTCCATAAAAAAGACCGGCATGGTGTCTTCCTTTTCCATACCGGCGCTGTTTTCTGTTCCTATACTTTTCTTCTTCAATTTGCTATTTCCTCTGTCAATTTCCCGTGGACAATGTACCGATAGTCACGTCTAGAGCTGACACAGGTGGAAAGTGTCACCACCCGGTCTGTTTCCACGATTTCCACACCGGTATCATATCCCGCATAGGAGCGGATCTGCTTCAGAAAAGCCTGAAAGTCTGTCTCTTCCGGAAACGCATAGGTGTAAGCCTCGCTCCCCACATACCCGGCATAACAGGAGAAAATCTGATATTTCAGTACCTTCCCCGGCACATACAGGTAAAAGTAAGGGGATGCTTCCCACAGAGCCTGATCCTGATAATGGGAGAGGGTTCCAAACATACTGCCATTTTTCATATTGTGGCCGTATACAATGGTGTTCGGATCTGTGAAATCCTGCTGGTTATGCCAGTCCGCAAAGATACTGCCGCTGCTGTTGTACTCCCCGGTAAACAGATGATGCAGATAATAAGCATTATCGGTTCCCTGTACCACCGGATAACTGATGGAAAGGCCGGGAATATCAATCCAGCCAATCACGTCCGGGTTCACAGCCTGCAGTCCTTCAAAATCAATCTGCAGATATCCATCCGGTTCTGCATCGGTTTCGCTCTCGTCTGGCTTTGGGGTATCCTCCGGCTCCTCCACAAATGAGGCAAGCTCTTCATAGGTATCCTCGCCCTCCTGATATTCCCCATAGATTCCTCTCAGTTTCCATGCAGAAAAAGCAAGGGTGCCGATGGCAAGCAGGATCCCTGCCAGAAACAGCAGCTTTTCTCCTTTTCTCATGTTTCCACTCCCTTCTGTTTCTGCAAAGGGGCTGTCTGTGCAGCCCGCTTTGCGTAATAATAATCATCGATACCTTTGATTTTTCCCTTCCAGTTGCCGTCTGCATCTTGGTCCCAGACCATACGGCTGACCGGCAGGGACAGTTCCTGGCAGATCCCATAGACTTTTCCACAGGCGTTCTGGATAATCCGGCGCTTTTCCACCTTGTACGGGCAGTTTTCCGGCGTTCCCTTTTCACTGCAGACCGAGCATTTATGATAATGCTTATCACAGTCTGTTTTCAGTTTCTTGTCCATATCAAACGCCTCAAAGAGAAATTTCATCTTTCTTAGCTGAAATTCCTCCAACACCGGACGCAGGCTCCGGTACATATTCACACCTGCCAGGCAGATAAATGTATGCCCGGACAGATAATGAGCAATCGAGCCTTTCAGTCCGCCCTCTGTCAGATAGACGTTTTCCGCATCCAGATCTCCGATCACATGAGCCGGGCTTCCAGAGGAAACTCCGTTTGGATAGCCCGCACTGGAAAACCAGAGATATTTGTTGTTATCCCTTGGATGGTCCAGACGAATCTGACACGCCTGGATTTTTCCATCCATGGACTCCACAGGAACCAGGAAACCGGAGTTTTTTGCTTTGACATTCATTGTCCACTGTCCGTTTTCATCCCGATAGAAGCCTGGTACACCTTCCAGCTGGCACCCTTTCTTCAGCAGTTCTTCTATAATCAAATGGATGCCATAGAGGGGCATACTCCGGTACTTCCGCTCCTTAATCTGTTCCATTGTAAGACCACGGGAAAACAGGTTATCCCTATGTACTCCATATATCGGAAATATATTGAGCATTTCCGAATAGGTGTGATGCCGGACATCCAGCGGCGCCAGCTTTGACTGCACAGGTTCTTCCTTCTCTTCCTGTGCCTTTGCCTGACGCACCTGGCGGTATTCTCCCTTATTCAGAGCCTCTCGGATTTCCTCATTTGCTTCCCGGTAGGTCAGGTTATGCAAGTCCGCATAAAGCTGCAGCATCCCGCCGGATTTATCACAGCGGTTACAGCGAAAGACGTTTTTTGCCGGATTGATATTCAGCCGCCCTTTGGTATCGCCACAGAACGGGCAGTCATAATAATTCCCACGGCGCTTATGCAGCCGCAAAAGGTTGGCGACATCGGTGATGTCATAATCAAACCCGGTCATATCATACATCCAGGTCCGACCTCCTTTCTTCCGCAGCCTAAAAAAGACTGCGGAAAGTTATATTTTATGATTAGCCAGCCTTTGGAAGTGCCTGGCTCAAAAGAACCCTGGCTGCCGCCGGGATCAGATTGTTATGTCCCCGGTAGCTGGAAGCGAAATAATCCAGGCTGGAAGGGCTTTCCACCGCCACTTCACCCATGGATTTCCCGCCAAATTTTCCTTTTCCGCCGATGACAACGGCTTTCGCCTGTTCATAGGTCATGCGCTTCACCAGCTCTTCCACAGGAAGGTTTCCGTCCAGAGGACTATCCTTTACAGGTGCGGAAGGTCTCATCGGCTGTACAGACGCTCCCATCATATTTCCCTGCGCCTGGGCCTGACGATAGAATTGGTTCATCATGCTCTGGCTGGGAGTGGCTTCTGCCGTGCTTCCCGGATATGCCATATTTCCTGCAGGCGTATTCCCTGCATAGCTATCCTGGCTATTGTAGCCAGGCTGTCCGGTAAAAACCGGCTGTCCCCCATAGGGAGAGACTCCTTCTTCCGGATACTGCATTGGTACGGGAATCCCCGCATCCACCTGCGACGGATCATTGCTTTCTCCCACGTCCGCAAACTGGACACCATAACCCGCATCAGAGAGCGCACGTCCTACAGCGGCAGTCTCTGCCATCTCCAGGAACTTATCTCCAAACTTTGGATCCTCTGAGCGGAATTTCATGGAAAAAGCATTGGCAATATAATTCTCCGGTGCATCCGTGTGGTTCAGATAGACCTTTGCCTCTGCCAGCGCCGCATTCTCATTAAACCAAACAATCTTGCTGGCGATCCGCCCCAAAGGGTTAGCCAGACGGAACCAGAGTTTCCGATACTTCACATCCAGGTAAAGCTGGTCCTCCTGATCCTCCTGTTTGATCGTCCGGGCAAATTCCAGAGGTTCAAATCCCTCCACCCGGTTCAAAGCTGCCACTGCCTGATTCTTCTGATACAGTAATTCGTTCATACATCTGCTCCTTTCACAAACAGGGCAGGATATCCCTCTATATAAGGAATAGCCTGCCTTTCTTCATAAGTGGAAATATTTTTATACTGCGAGCCGGAGCTGCTCCGGCTCACGCTCATTCAGATACTGATAATAGTAGCGGGTAATCCGTTCTCCAAGAGCTGTATTGCGCCTGCCGGCATCGTCCGTACGGACTGCCTGGCAGACTGCGTTCCATTGACCAACCAGATACACCTTTTTCTTTGCACGGGTGATTCCCGTGTACAGGATATTCCGCTTCAGCATCATATAAAAGGCTCTCACCCAGGGGATGATGACAATATCGCACTCGGATCCCTGGGACTTGTGTATGGTAATGGCATTGGCGTGTTCGATCATCTCCAGATCTTCCGTCTCGTAGGTCACGACACGTCCATCCGGAAATTCGATCACCGTTTTTACGGTTCCTTCCTCATCCGTATAAAAATCCGTAATCCTTCCCAGGTCCCCATTGCTGGCCATCAACGTATTCTTGTTCTGAAGCACCTTATCCCCTTCCCGGTAGGTCTGCCCTCCTGCGGACAGTTCCTTTTTCCCAGGACTTGGCGGATTGATCAGGTCCTCCAGGCTCCGGTTCAGCTCGTTAGCGCCGTTTACCGTCTTTACCCGATAGGGTGTCAGGATCTGCACATGGTCCAGGCCGTTCCTTGCGGCCTCTTCCTGGTAAAGCTGGCGTACCATGGCTGCTGTCTCATCTGCCGAATTGCAGGAGATAAACTGGAAATCATCGCCAAACCCAAAATCCGTCCGGTTTGCCAACATTTTACGGGCATTTAAGTGGATGTTGCTGGTCTTTCCCTGGCGGAATACCAGATCCAGCACCGTCACAGGGATCAGCCCGCAGCCGATCAATTGCCGGAACACATCACCGGCTCCCACAGAAGGGAGCTGATCTACGTCGCCTACCAGCAGGATACGGGAGGCAGGCTTTACCCTGCGGAAAAATTCATATCCCAAATGCATATCTACCATGGATACTTCATCCAGATTTAAGAAACCGGCCTCCAGATATTCTACTGCGTCTTCATAATCGGCAGAGTCACCCAGAAGCCCCAGAGCCATGTGCATCGTTGAGGCGTCTTCATGCCCGGTGCTTTCCGCCATCCGGCGTGCCGCACGCCCCGTAGGAGCCATGAGCTGCACCTGTGATCGGCAGACAATGGCATGGATATAAAGGATGACTTTTAACACGGTGGTCTTCCCAGTTCCAGGCCCACCGGTAATAATACTGATCTGGTTCTGGAACACCATACGCACTGCCTGTTTCTGCCTCTCTGACAGGGTAATCGCCAGGGCAGTCTGGGCCTGCGCCAATTCCTTTTCGATGTCATACGCCTCGCCCTGATCCAACAGACGCCGGGCGATCATGGATGCGGTCTGGTTTTCTTCTTCATACTGCTTCTTCACATACACCCGCTCGCCATCTACCACAATGCTTTCCTGCATCACCAGCCGGTAGAGTACCCGCTGGATGTCCATTTCCATCACTGCCTGATACGGAAGATCCTGGTTCAGCATGGTATACGCCCGCTGGATCAGCTCCGTGCGCTCCAGGAACAGATGTCCCTCCTCCTTCATGGCTGATTCCATGAGATGGGAGAGGCAGCCTGAAATCCGCATGGGGTCATTGAGCGCCTGGCAGTTCTGCCGTCCAATGGCATCCACTGTTAAAAAGCCAAACCCTTTCACAGCACAGAGCTGATAAGGCCTGTGACGGACAATCTCCACGGACTCATTGCGAAACCGCTGGAGGATCAGGTTCACCTTTTTAGGCGTTACCTTATAGGGTGCCAGGAATGTCATGAGTTCCCGGAACACCTTGTTTTTCCCGTAGGACTCCACAATGCCCTTCAGCTTTTTCTGGGAAATTCCTTTTACCTTCAGAAGCTCCTGGGGATGTTCTTCCATGATTTCCAGTGTGTTCAAACCAAATTCTTTGTAAATGGCTTCTGCAACTCTTGGGCCCACACCCTTTACAGAGCCGCAGGAGAGGTATCCTAAGATCCCCTCCTTCGTGCGCGGCACGATCTCCATGAAGTTTTCCACCTGATACTGCAGGCCGTGGCTGGACTTTTCCCACTGTCCTTCCATCTCAATCTCGATCTGGTCAGACTGGGGCAGGTCAAAGCCTATGGCGGTAAACCCGATCACTTTCTGGCCCTGTAAGTATTTGTCTCTGGCAGCAAGCGGTACAGAAGCATCCTTCGTCGTAAACACCGCAATGGTGTATCCATTCTCCTCATTCAGAAATATGGTTTTCCGGTATCTGCACCGCATATTCGATCTCCTTCCAATTTTTTATCTTCCGTAACTGAAACGGATCCCGGTCTCCTTCGAGCCAGTACACCTCCTTCCCGGTATCATGGGCATAACGGATTTCTCCTTCCATGCCGGAAGAAATCCTGCCGCCACAGATAATCAGCACATCACAAAAGTCTAAAAGCTGTTTCCCAATGGAAAGCGCCAGCTTCCGTTCCTCTGGTATGGTGTCATCCAGCATCAGCGGCAGATAGGCATGGGAGGCATACGTGCGGCAGTGGAATACCTCTCTGATCGTATCCAGATATGCCTTCGCAAGCCCCATGTTAAACATTCGTTCTTCCCGGGTTTTTGCAGACAACGGAGAGCAGATATACGCTCTTTTTCCTTTTAACATCATGCCGCCTCCTTCTTTAACCGGAAGATCCGGTTTTCTGTTTCTGTAGCATACTCTTTGAAAATATCCGGATGCTGCATTTTCAGCTTTTCAAGATTTTCTTTCCCGATCATCGTCCTGCGTGTCGGGTTAAAGGTAATCTTGTAACGGTTGGTTCCGTCTTCAAGAAATGCCTTGCATCCCTGTCCCATCAGCTCCACAAAAGGAGCACTGATCGCACGCTGTTCTGCGTCAATTTCCTTCTTGCGCTTCTCCAAACGAGATTTTTCATCTGATAAAACAAGATACTTTTCCAGGCTTTTGGAATCCAACGTTGTAATCGGGATTTCCGGGATCGACTTATCAGCATAGCCGCTGTAACGGCGGATGCTGGCAAGCACCAGATCCGGTTTCCCCACCAGCGGCGGTTCCACCTTCTTCTCCACAAATTCACGCCAGAAATATCCTTCCTGCTCGATGATATCCTGCTCTTCCATGAGATCACGCTCCAGAGAACGGTATACAAAGTCGTTCTCGTTATTTCCCCACAGACACGCAATAAATGCATGACTGATGTTCACCACCGACATATAGTGCCGCACCTGATAGACATAGTGCTCCGGGATTTTCCCGTCATCCCACTTCTCTTTGGCGTTATAATTACAGGTTTTGCACTCCAGTATGGCAAAGCTGCCATCCGGCATACGCACAAAGAAATCAATATCGGCAAGCATAAACGGGTAAAGCGGATGCCGGAACATAATCCGCACGGGAAACACCTCCAGGCCGGTTTTCTTAGAGAAAATCTCCGCTACCAGATCCTCTAGTCTGTGTCCAAATTCCTTGGCAACCCAGTTGGCTTCAGGTTCCTCAATCACCGGGGTAACGCCGATTTTGTCATAGTAAAGATCACGGCTGGTAACAAAAGGCGAGATTCCCATGATAGCGGCCACATCACTGCCTCCGATACCCAAACGGCGGAATGCGAGCCATTGCTCTCTGGAGAGGGTACTGATATCCACGACCTGTTCCGGTTCATAATCCATTTGTAACGTCTGTTTCATAAGCTCCTCCTTAACACTTAACGGCGCCATATACATCAAATTCCTTCCAGTCCATGGCAAGGGCCCTGGTCAGGTTTTCCTCCATCCGCAAAAGCTGGCTGCCGGTAACTCCCTGGCAGGCGGCATAGAAGGGTGCCTCGTTCATGGCATAGTAAAGGTCATGGGCCGTACAGGTCTGTTCCCCGTTCTGTGCCACGTACATCTCCACCACTTCATTGCGGATCGCCGCCTTGATTTTCAGCTTTTTCATCAGTAACCTTAAGCAGTTCACCGGGTTATGGATCTCGATTTCCAGAAGCGCTGCCAAACGCTCTGTGGCATCCTGATATCTTGCATACACTTCTTTCAAATTGTTGCGGTAATCCAGGATCGTGCTGTGGTTCCTGTGCGCCAGAGTGATCGGGCTTCCCAGGCTGAGCGTATGGTTGTTCCCGTCTGTCAGCAGCATAGGATACAGATTGACACCGCTGGCTGCGACATCAGAAGTGGTCAGGCGCAGCGCCGGCGTAAGATTCTTTCTGCTTACTCCGTACCGGTCCAACGCATCCCTGTAGGTATCCAGAAGCTCCTGGTTCCCGGAAAGCGTCCACATGGCACTCATGACGGAATGGTCATAGGTTCCGGAGCCTTCCAGATAAGCGCTTCCCTTGAAATTCGTGTGCAGATATTCACTGGTCATCTCAAAGATTGCTTTCATGTCCAGTACGCTGTAATCATGGGCGTCTCCCCCGTGGACTGCAGAGACTTTTCCATCTGCAATCTTGATGAGGCATTCCCCTTTCGCTGCTTTCAGGCAGCAATTCACAACCTTTGCATAGGTTGCCAGATCCAGCTTTCGCAGGCCGTCCCCGCCGATACCGGCACGTCCTAAGATCGTCTGGATCGCACAGTTCCGGACCGGATATGCCTCGCCTCGTACCTTCAGTACAAGCCGGGTGTGTTTTTCCGTATCCTTCAGGATTTTCTCCATCTCTGCGTCTCCGTTATCCAGGTTGTCCGCCTCTTTTTCAAGCGGCACCAGCCGGAGGGCACGGATGGGTTTGCGGATCCACTCTGAGGCTTTCCCTCTTCTTGAAAGAAAATCAAGCATCTCCTCCGCCGTGGCAAATGTCTTTTCAAAACCATCTGCGTAAACCATTGTTTCATTCATTGTTTCTTCCACCTTTCTTTAAAATAATTTTCCATAAACAGCCGAAGCTGATTGTGGCAGGCCACACACATACACAAAAATCCGGCAGAAACATTTTCTTCCGAATAAACGGCAACAAAAAAGGATGAGCAGAGAAACCTCTTGTTTTCTCCATTCATCCTTTTCTAATCTGGTTCTTCACCGATAAAACAAAAAAAGTGCCACACAGCCATTTCAGGCATACGGTGACACTTCACTACAAACATAAACAACTTATGCCGGGAAAAGCTCCTGCTTTTCCTCTTCATGTACGGGATTTCTCAAAATCCCAAAACATGATCCCCCGCCGGGGAACGCATAAAAAAGAACTATATCAGTATAGTAGCACAGGATATAGGTGCTGTCAATTTGTTTTATGCTATATATGGTATGCAATAACGGTATAAATATCCTATTTTGTGGTTTTTGTTTCCTCCTCGCTGACAAACGTGATCTGTCTTGCCATAAATTCCTCACAGCTTGTCAGAGTTTTTCCATGCTTCTTCAGTTCCTCACTGGCATTTTGATTACATCGTTCTTCAAAGATACATCCCTCACAGTTATTTGCCAGCGCCCTGCGGACCCATTTCAATTCTTCCTGCGTACCTATGATTTTCATTAAAAACACCTCATTAACATCATACCCTAAAACAGCAGTTCTATCACATTCTTTTGCAATCAGGTATATAGCAGTAAATTCCGGTTATATTCCGTAATATAAGCATTTATATAGTGAATAACTCTATTTTATTCCGTAATTTGCCGGAAGTAAATAGTTTAAAATCGAAGGAAGATGTAGGAAGAGAGGTGGATGACATGGAGAAAAAATTTATCGGTGACAGGATTACCGAACTGCGGATAAAAAAGAATGTATCCGAATATCAGATGAGCCTGGATCTCGGCAAAAACAAAAGTTACATCCAGTCCATTTCTTCCGGGCGCTCCCTGCCTACCATGGAGAACTTCCTGGAAATCTGCGAATATCTGGAAGTAACTCCCTGCCAGTTCTTCGATACAGCTCTTCACAATCTTCCTCTATACGAAAAAGCGGTTGACTTATTAAAGCAGCTCGACGATGAGGATATGATCGCTGTAATCAGTATACTACATCGGCTCGCTGCCAGACATAAATAATTTTCAGAGGCTGTCCACACGGACAGCTTTTTTTCTATTTTTTTACACATTCTGCATTTTCTCCCCTATTTCCCTTACAAATGGCAAAATAGAGTACCTTGAAAATTTCACACCCTCCCGGAAGAGGGATACGGGTGCCTGCAGATAGTGCTGCATGATGCGTGCCTGCAGGCTTTAAGATTGCATAGCAACGCCGAAGACGCGGCTTGGGAAGGCGCAGGAACTGGCTTCCAGGGAGAATTAACTTTTTTGATTTGAATTATCATGAATACGAAATTTACAACCTGGCAGAAAAAACGTATAATAATGACACGAGGATGTCTTAGTTATACGTTTTTCCTGCTGTTCTTTGAAAGGAGGATAAATGACAGCAGAAACCAACTACTCAAAAACATCTGCTTTATCATCCGGTGGATCTGATACTTACTCGGTAAGTGATATAGCCATCATTCTTGGAATAAGTAAAAAATCAGCTTATAAATTATGCGAACAGAATTTCTTTATTTCCAAACGGATAGGCAGAATTATACGGGTAAATAAAAAATCCTTTGAGGACTGGCTGAACGGCAGACCTGAATAAAGGAGAAAAACGTATGGCTACAATCATTAAGCGTAAAAAGAATTATTCTGTCGTTTATTATTACGATACGCCGCAAGGCGAAAAGAAACAGAAGTGGGAAACCTTTACAAGTTACAAAGACGCAAATAAAAGGAAAGTAGAAATAGAAAATCAGCAGGAGAATGGAACATTTATTGCTCCTACTTCACAAACAGTAGAAGATTTTCTATATGATTTCGTAACTTTGTACGGTGAAAAGAAATGGGGACTTACTACCTACGACAGTAATTTAGGATTAATCAGCAACTACATCAATCCGATTATAGGATCGACACCAATTCAGAAGGTAAACCGTAAATTTGTTGATTCTTACTACAAAACATTGACAAAAACAAAACCTGTGATTGTCAGGAACCGTAAGCCCAAAAGCGAATTTCTTCCACCGGCAACGATTGAAAAAATCTTCAAACTTCTTTCTACTGCATTTAAACAGGCTGTCAAATGGGAGCTTGTCGGGAAAAATCCTTTTCAGCTTTCCGATGCACTTCCCCGAACCAAATACAAAAAACGTGATATATGGACGGCAGAAAGCATCAGTAAAGCGCTTAACAGCTGTAAAGATGGTAAATTGTATGTAGCAATAAATCTTGCTTTTGCCTGCTCTATGAGAGAAGGAGAGATCCTTGGACTTACCTGGGACCTTGTAAATATCTCCGATGAGGCAATCGCAGAAGATAATGCGTACATTGATATTAAAAAAGAGCTGCTCAGAGTTTCTAAACGGGCTCTGGAAACCTTGGATCAGAAAGATGTCTATTATATCTTTCCGCCATTGATGCCGAATACATCAACCAGGGTTGTTCTGAAAAAGCCAAAAAACGATACCAGTATCCGGCGTGTGTGGATACCGAAAACACTGGCTTACATTCTTCGTGATTGGAAAAAGGCACAGGATGAGCTTAAAGAATTTCTCGGTGACGAATATCAGGACTTCAATCTTGTTGTCGCTCTTGCGAATGGTCGCCCATGTGAAGGAAGGGTATTGCTGAAGGCTTTTGAAGAACTTCGTGAGGAAGCCGGATTGCCTAACGTAGTGTTCCATTCACTCAGACATTCCAGTACAACATATAAACTCAAGCTGAACCATGGCGATATTAAAGCTACTCAGGGAGATACTGGACACGCTCAGGCAGACATGGTTACGGAGGTTTATTCTCATATACTTGATGAGGATAGAAAAATTAATGCTCAAAAATTCGATGCAGCGTTCTACGCTAATCCGGATCTGAGCAAATACAATCCTCCTCTTCCAAATGAGAAGCCTGAAAAAGCAGAAATAGACATCAACAACTTAATCGAGCAGCTGAAAAAATCGCCTGAGCTGGCTAATACACTGGCACAGCTTTTGGCTCAATAACTTATTAGCACAGAATTTGCTAATTTTCTTATTAGCAAGCACACTGTTTTTGTTAGCAGAAGGTGGTAAAGCAGTTCAAGTCCAATTAGCAGGAATTTATATTTATACATTTAATATTCACGCATGAATTTCTAAAAGAGAAAACGCCACAAATCCTTGGATTCATGGCGTTTATACGTTCCTGACTGGAGTCGAACCAGCGGCCTATTGCTTAGGAGGCAATCGCTCTATCCTACTGAGCTACAGGAACTTATCTATATTATAACGGTTTTATGCAACCGCTACAACCAAATTATTCAGTTTTGGACTTGAACGGGCTGCCACTTAGGAGGCGAACGCTCTATCCTGCTGAGCTATAGAGACACTCATATGATGTGATGTTTTTTATCACATCAGCAATTCTACTATATCTCAGCTGAAAATACAAGAGAAATTTCTATATACTTTCCAGTTTATGTTTTTCTCAGAAATGCAGCTGCCCCTGAAGCCAGATCACAGCCCGCAGTCTTCTTCCCACTGCAGGTTCACCCAGAAGGTCATCTCTGTTTATACATACATCAAACTGCATATTGTTGCTTTCAATAGTCAGCTGAAGGATCTCTTCTCCCGTCATCACATTCCGGAAGGAATGAAAATCAAGGATTTCCCCCATGACGCTGTACTGATCGCACTGAATGCCGTAAGGCATAAAATAGGAATCCACAATGGTGAAGATATCCTCTGTGGCGACTCTGTGCGTCAGCATGGAATATGTGTCCATATCCTCCATGGTAAGACTTTCCATCGCCTCTTCATCGCCGTTTCTCGCCGCCGCGATCAGATGGCTTCTGTTTTTTGTTATTTCTTTATCCACTTTTACGGCTTCTTTGTCCTTAAGCGCCGGAAAAAGAATTCTGCCTTCGCTGGCAAGTCCTGACAAAGTCAGCGGCTGGTGGTTCAGATTTCCTTTATAGTGCTCTACAAGGTACTCCGCAGCATTCTGAAGATAGAAGATCAGAGTGATCCCAATTCTCAGATCGTCACAGGCTCCCGCATAGGATTCTTTATCCAGATGCTTCTCCACTGTTACCTGTTCCTGGGTGGTAACTCCTGTTCCTCTGAAAAACGGAAAATAATAATCCACATGAAAACGATTGTCTTCATCATACTGACCGCAGACAGTCACTCCGCAGTCGCAGCCATAATACTTGGAAAACTCCACAAAAACCCCGTCCGGATGCTCCTCAACAGCTGTTTTTTCATCGTAGTTTTTCACCACATCCCGGATGAGCTCTCTGATCTCACTTCTGTTTTTCAGCTTCGAAAAGCCTACTGCCCTCAGATAACTGTGCATGAAAACACCTCCATGCCCGATTATTTACGGGTCTTTTTCTCAATTTTCTTCATGCCGCCCATGTAAGGCTGCAGCGCCTCCGGGATATTTACAGAACCGTCGGCGTTCAGGTTATTCTCCAGGAACGCGATAAGCATTCTCGGAGGTGCCACAACAGTATTGTTCAGAGTATGAGCCAGGTATTTTTTACCGTCTTTTCCGTTTACACGGATCTTCAGACGGCGCGCCTGGGCGTCTCCAAGGTTGGAACAGCTTCCCACCTCAAAATATTTTTTCTGTCTGGGAGACCACGCCTCCACATCCACAGATTTCACTTTAAGATCAGCAAGGTCGCCGGAGCAGCACTCCAGAGTTCTCACCGGAATATCCATGGAACGGAAAAGATCCACGGTATTCTGCCACAGCTTATCGAACCACATGGGGCTTTCTTCCGGTTTGCAGACAACGATCATTTCCTGTTTTTCAAACTGATGGATACGGTAAACGCCTCTCTCCTCCAGTCCATGAGCGCCTTTTTCCTTACGGAAGCAGGGAGAATAACTGGTCAGCGTTTTCGGCAGCTCCTCCTCAGGAATGATCTGATCGATAAATTTACCGATCATGGAATGCTCGCTGGTTCCGATCAGATACAGATCCTCGCCTTCGATCTTATACATCATGGCGTCCATTTCCGCAAAGCTCATAACGCCTGTAACCACATTGCTGCGGATCATAAAGGGCGGAACACAGTAGGTGAATCCTCTGTTGATCATAAAATCGCGGGCATAGGAAATCACCGCGGAATGAAGTCTCGCGATATCTCCCATCAGATAATAAAAACCGTTTCCGGCAACTCTTCTCGCGCTGTCCAGATCGATCCCGTCAAAGCTTTCCATAATATCTGTATGATAAGGAATCTCGAAATCCGGAACAACCGGCTCGCCGAATTTTTCTACTTCTACGTTCTCGCTGTCATCTTTTCCGATGGGTACGGAAGGATCGATAATGTTGGGGATCACCATCATATTTTTCAGAAGCTCTTCCTCAACCTCTTTCTCCCTTGCGGAAAGCTCCTCAATGCGGGAACCGGAAGCTGCGATCTGTTTTTTGATCTCTTCCGCTTCGTCGCGTTTTCCCTGTCCCATAAGGGCGCCGATCTGTTTGGAAATTTTATTCCGCTCCGCTCTCAGCGCTTCCACTTCCTGCTTGATCTCACGGTTTTCCTTATCAAGCTCCAGAACCTTATCTACCAGTTCCAGCTTGCTGTCCTGAAATTTATTTCTGATATTCTGCTTTACGATCTCCGGATTTTCTCTTACAAATTTAATATCTAACATTTTCTTCCTCCTGATATCTTCTTTATATCTTTACTTTACTTATCTTCTCTTTTTCTTTTATGACGGCTTTCTTCGTCTCCCTCTTCCAGTTCCAGTCCGTAATTTACTGCTTTTCGCAGTGCCTCTACCTCTTCCTGGCTGAGCATTACATAAGATTCTCCTTTTACGATCTCTTTCAGATAAAGGAAACAGTTATCTCTACTGTGAACAGCGTCCAGTATCAGTCCTGTATTATCTTTATCCAGCATTGCCAGGGCAAAGCTGAGTTTTCCGCCCACATCGTCAAAAGCATCGTATTTTTCCACTCCGTACTTACTGAAAATAATCTGGAAGTTTTTTTCGATTGAATTGATGGAACGCTCATGATCTTCTTTTGCCTCATACAGACGGTCGATCTGATTAAACTTCCTCACAAACGATTTTTCCAGTGACTGGGCGTCGCTTCCCTTCATAAACATCCTGTACTTACGTTCCAGACGGCTCATCCTCATGCTTACGCTGACCATGCATCCTATCAGTATAACCACAATGACAAGCAGTACAATGATGACAATACCGGGATCTATACCCATATTATCAAAAATCATGCTCATATCATACTCCTTTTAGTTTATAGATTCAAATAAATCTATAATCCTTTCCAAATCATCCCTGGAATAATATTCTATTTCTATTTTACCCTTATTGTTCTTTTTCCTGCGTATAAATACACGGGTTCCTGTAATACCCTTCATTTTTTCTTCAAGACTTTCATAAATCGCATCCTCGGCTGAGTCTGAAACCTTTTCTTTCTTTTTTGAAGGTTTGAGAATTTTCCGCACCAGTTCTTCTGTTTCACGAACACTGAGTTGATTATCAAAAACCTTCGAAGCAACCATTTCCTGCATGTCCGGATCAGGAATACTTAAGATTGCACGGGCATGTCCCGCAGTGATCATTTCATCCACCACCATATCCTGAACACGGGGATCCAGCTTCAGAAGACGAAGAGAATTGGTCACGGCAGTTCTGCTCTTCGCAACCCGATCCGCAATTTCATCCTGTTTCAGATGAAACTCGTCGATCAGTCTTTTATAAGCCTGAGCTTCTTCCACCGGATTCAGGTCTTCCCTTTGTATATTTTCAATAAGAGAAATTTCCACTGTTTCCTGGTCGCTGAACTCCTTGATAATAACCGGAACTTCTTTTAAACCGGCCATTTTTGCAGCTCTCCAACGTCTCTCACCTGCTATAAGTTCATAATAGTCCTTTTTATCGGACACTAATAGCGGTTGCAGAATACCATACTGTTTTATGGACTCTGATAACTCTAAAAGAGCGTCTTCATCAAATTTTTTTCTCGGCTGCTCCCTGTTTGGCTCTACTTTGGATATTTTAACTGTTTTTATCCCACTGCCTGCCGTTTCTGTTTCTTTTTCCTTTTCGTCATCTGCTGAAACAGCTTTTTGAACCGGTTTTTCCTCCTGTTTTGAGTGAACTGTTTTCTCCGGAAAAAGAGCGTCAAGCCCTCTTCCAAGTCCTGATTTTTTCGCTGCCATCACTCATCCTCCCTGTTAATTACTTCTTCAGCCAGCAGCCGGTAACTTTCTGCTCCGGAAGATTTCGGATCATAGATATTGATCGGCTGTCCGTAACTCGGAGCCTCGGCAAGTCTTACATTTCTCGGTATGATTGTTTTGTATATATTCTGCTGAAGATTGTCCTTTACATTCTCGACAACCTGAAGGGACAGATTCGTCCTAGCGTCATACATGGTAAAAACAACGCCTTCCATGACAAGATTCTGATTCAGCCTGTCCCGCACAAGATCGATCGTATGTATCAGCTGCGACAGGCCTTCCAGCGCATAATACTCACACTGAATCGGCACCAGCACGGAAGTCGCCGCAGTCAGCGCATTAATCGTAAGCATATTAAGAGATGGCGGACAGTCCATAATAATATAATCATAGTTTTGGCTTATCTTATCTATGATATTCTTTAAAATATACTCTTTTCCGTCCACTCCGATCAGTTCAATCTCTGCTCCGGAAAGGTTGATATTGGAAGGGATCAGGTCAACATTGTCCACAACGTCTTTAACGATCGTATCATTGACATCCGCCTCTCCCAGAAGCAGCTCATAGAGCGTATTTCCTACAGCATTCTTGTCAACGCCTAATCCGCTGGTAGTATTCCCCTGCGGATCAATATCTATCGCAAGTACCTTCTTTCCTTTTTCCGCAAGGCAGGCAGATAAATTAATTGCTGTCGTCGATTTACCAACACCACCCTTTTGGTTTGCCACTGCTATAATTCTTCCCAAAATATTGCCTCCTTTAAGGAATTTACATTCACGTAGACTTATTATATCACTTTTATGTATATAGTTCCACAAAATGTTTCACGTGAAACATTAAATTCAGATGGATATTTTTAAAGGTTTGTTGGATATTTTTTACAGTGGGGGATGAGTTTAGATTTGAGGACGGAGAAAATAAGGAAGGAGCAGGCAGAAGGGTTGATTCCTGCAGTTTTGCTCCGCCGCTTTTTGTAAGACGAAAATCAAAACTCGCTACGCTCAGACAGTTGATTTTCGCCTTACGCTATACTCGCAAAACTGCGGAATCTGCCCGACGTCTGTCTGCTCCTTCCTTATTTTCTCCTGTTCATCTAAATCAAACTGAACAAATATGTTAGGCATATGAAATTTATACTTGATAAAAAATATTTTAACTCTTGTATAAATCAAAGAATACAAAATATATGTATGAAGCAGGATAGGTAGGTTAAAATGATATCAAATATTGGTTTCTGTACTATAAACAGTACTTTATATATTATAGGAGACGGAGAAGTATAAGGAAGGTAGACAGACGGGTTGATTCCTGCAGTTTTGCTCCGTCGCTTTTTGTAAGGAAAAAATCAAAACTCGCTTCGCTCAAACAGTTGATTTTTTCCTTACGCTATACTCGCAAAACTGCGGAATCTGCCCGACGTCTGTCTGCTCTTCCTTATTTTTCTCCTGTCTGCTCTAAATATGATATATAGAAATATAATCCTATGTACAGTAATTGCATTGATTAATAAGAAAGTCTTTTATCACATATATGCATTCGCTAATTGTAGATAACACTGAATCAATACCATTTAAAACGTGTTACACTTTGCACTCGCGCTCTATATCCTGTTTTTTTATTTAAATTTACTCTCATTCAAATAATAATACAGCACCAGAATCCTACTAATTATTGTAATTCAATCAGAGAGATATCAACATTGTGCTGATTAAAACAATGCCAGGATATAAAGAAAATCTCACCAGCATGAGAAATCTTTAAAAGTTACCAAATTAATATAGATCCTAATATATCATTTTCTTACTAATATCAGCATTAAAATTTGCGTATTACATATATAGAGTGTAAGATATAGTATAAAATCCACTTTCAAAATGAATTAAATCCTATATAATTTAATTTGATTAGATATTTTATACTATAATATCTTATGATCACAATGTTTCACGTGAAACATTGACAGCAATATAAAAAGAGAATGATGAGACATACATTTGATAAGGAGCTGATTTCCACCTTCTTACATTGCCTCCATTCAGCATATATTCTATACACACCTCATGTATCCTAAGAGCATCGGAAATCAACTCATTTTCAGCTCAAAGATCCTAACTGCAGAAATTTCAGTGATTTATGAGACAGACGATAGAAGAGTACAGGACATACACCGACTAACTAATCAACAAAATTGGATTCTATTTTATATAACCAATATAAATATTATTCAACAGTATATATAAATGTTTCACGTGAAACATTTACAGTTATATATTTGAAAACACCATATAAAATAAGCCAAAAACTCATTTCACATACATGCTGAACCTCCCTTGCATAGCTATTGCAAAAATAAATTTATATGTAATTCTAATCCAAATGTTTCACGTGAAACATTTGATTAATATATAAATCAAACTAATCTCTACGAATCTTACCCTTTATGTTTCACGTGAAACATCTAATTCGACATTCATTTAAAAAATTACAATAAAATAAGAGTAATAAATTATAATATAAGGAAAGCCGGATGAATACTTGGCGGATTTTTACAGAATTTGCGAGCATAGCTTATTGCAAAAATCAACTGTCTGAGCGAAGCGAGTTTTGATTTTTGCAATATAAAAAGCGGCGCAGCAAAACTGTA
>LBJMC04200__coassemble_194_pt1 | contig 64778 bp, 65 predicted proteins | sample LBJMC04200__metabat2_low_PE_022 | metagenome-assembled genome bin LBJMC04200 | reverse complement strand
CCGACACAATGGCCAAGTGCCGGATAGGAACGGCAAAATTTTTTACACTTCTATTACTTCTTTATCGCACATTAGCAAAGAGCCAGGGCATGAAGCAGCTTATGGCTAAGTAGATGTAATCAAGAAAAGAAAGGAAAAGCACAATCCAGACGGAACCGGCGATTGTGTCAAGAAATGTTTGTGGAATAGCAAGAACTTTGATATAATGGGAACAGGAACCCCGGAACCGGGAGAAAGGCAGGAGGATAAATGCACATAAGCTATAAACCCCTCTGGCACACGCTGGTTGAGCGCAACATGAGGAAAGAGGACTTGCGGCTTGCCGCCGGTCTTACCACAAATATGATTGCCAACATGGGAAAAGGAAAAAATATCAGTATGGAAACGCTGGTTCGTATCTGCGAAACGCTGAATTGTGGTATTTTAGATGTGATTGAATTGGAACAGGACGAAGTTGACGAAAGTAAAGTGTAAAACAAATTAAAAACTAGGCTATAAAAGTAGAATGGCAAATTGCTGTTCTACTTTTTCTTTTCCCTCTTGACATCCGACTTGCAATGTCTTATACTGTACTTGTTAAAACAATACAGTCATAGACGGAAGGCGGTGAAATATTGGAGATTGTTGTAAGTAACAAGTCAAGTCGGCCACTCTATGAACAGATTGCGACACAGATTAAAACTCAAATTATGAGTGGCGACCTGAAAGCAGGCGAAGCACTGCCCTCTATTCGTGCATTGGCTAAATCATTGCATATCAGTGTGTTGACAGTGCAGAAAGCATACGATCTCCTTCAAACAGACGGTTTCATAGAAACAACGGCAGGAAAGGGCTGTTATGTTTCTGTCCAAAATCAAGATTTCTATTTGGAGGAGCAACAGAAAAAAATAGAAGAACATTTCAGTGAAGCAATCGAGATTGCCCGTACAAGCGGAATATCACTAAATAAGTTGGTTGACTTGTTAACACTACTGTATGAGGAGGATTGACAATGAATAGTGCTTTGACGATTTCAGGGCTTACCAAAACGTATAAAGACTTTGTTTTAGATAGCGTTTCTTTCGATGTTCCAGAAGGTTCCATTGTGGGACTGATTGGCGAAAATGGTGCAGGAAAGAGTACAACAATTAACGCTGCTTTAGGGCTTATCAAGAAAGACGCAGGTTATATTTCCATCATGGGAAAGGACGAATTGGATAACGATACCAAAGAACAGATTGGAGTTGTTTTTGACGGCAGCAATTACCCGGAAATCCTATCCCCTAAAAGGCTCAACCGTGTAATGAAGAATATCTATCATTCATGGGACGAACGCACCTATATGTCCCTTTTGAAAAAGTTTTCACTACCCGCTGATAAACAAATTAGTCAGTTTTCCAAAGGGATGAAAATGAAGCTGGCAATCTCCGTTGCCTTGTCCCACAATTCTAAACTGCTGATTTTGGATGAAGCGACCAGCGGCCTGGACCCTGTAATCCGGGACGATATTTTGGATATGCTGTTAGATTTCGTGCAGGACGAAGAACACTCCATACTGGTATCTTCCCACATTACCAGTGACTTAGAAAAAATAGCTGACTACATCGTATTTATCCATGACGGGCAAGTGGTCTTTTTCAAGCCGAAAGATGAATTGACCGAGCAATACGGCATAATCAAATGTGGGGCTGCCCAGTTTGATGCCTTAGACAAAAGCGATATTATTGTATATCGAAAAATGGACTATGAGTGGCAGATTTTGGTTTCAGATAGGGAGAAAATGCAGAAGAAATATCCGAAAGCAATGGTTGTTCCGGCAACGATTGACGAAATTATGCTTCTCTATGTAAAGGGGGAAAGATGATGAAAGGACTTTTATTGAAAGACCTGTATATTGCTAAAAGCAATATCCTTGTAACAATCGTGTGTTTAATCGTTTTAGGGTTTGGCCTTTCGGCTTTACTGGAAGTCAGCGCACTTTTAGTTTTGGCTCCTCCGTGTGCTACAACCGCAGTTTTCATCAGTATCACAAGTGACGCAAACTCAAAATGGAACAAGAACGTAATTACTATGCCGGTGGCAAGAAGTCAGGTTATTGGAGAAAAATTTATTCTCTACATTATCCTTTCCGTGTTAGGAATTATTGCGGCCCTTATTCCCTGCGGTATACTTGCAATCTTTGGTACTGAAATATCAGTAAGTTCTTTATGTCTCTACGGCTCCATAGGAATAAGTGCCACTTTACTGGCTGGTAGCATTAGCCTTCCGTGTGCATATTTTTTCGACCCTGACAAATCACAAATTGTCTTTATAATGTCGTTTTTGGCTTCAACAGGGATAATTACTGCGCTTGTGCTTTTTGTTAATCTGATTGTCCCTATAAAAGATAATATTCTTTTGCCATTCAACATTGTACTCATTATAGCAGTGATTATCTTTTTCATTTCACACAAGATTGCTGTAATGGCTTATCAGAAGAAGGATATTACCTGACCGTTTAGCGAGCAGGAAACTATGGCTTGCGAGTAACAAAAGCATTTTCACAACAATATATGAAAGGCCAAAGCTGCCGTTGCAGGAACACTCATTCCCACAACGGCAGTTTTCATTTTCTCTTGCGCCGGAAGTTGAAAGGGCTGTTTTTGATGTTCGGCGCTTTTGACAGTATCCTTTTCAATATCTTCTGTTCATCCGGCGGCAGCTTGTAAAAGTCAATGCCGAGCATATTGAAAATGACCGCCCACACCTTTCCGAGATAATCCCCGGAAGATTGAATAGCCTTTCGGATTTCCAGAGCCATCTTCTTTGCAAGGGAATAATCCGGCGTGCTGTCAATGTCATGCTCATGGGCTTTCCGTATGTCATGGAGAATGGCGTCCCATGTTTTGTGCGTCACATGGCAGAAAAAATCTTCTTCTGATATTGTCAAGATTAGTTGACACATTTTTCTCAAGGATATCACTGACTATGCAGCCACCTCCAAAGCCTCATAGTACTGCCTGCGTTTTACCATGGGAGGAAGGCCGCCATTGGCAGAGCAGATCCTCCGGTTGTTCCAGTAGCTGAGGAAGTATCTCCAGATAAGTACCTTTAGTTCTTCTACTTCCATCTGCTTTGTGTCATAACGGTCATAAAGAAGCTCCGTCTTCATTCTGGCCCACATGCTCTCGCAGCGTGCATTATCATGGCAGCGCCCTCCGGCACTGTTCATGCTTTGATGGATATGATGCTCCCGGATGGTCTGACGGTAGGAGTCGCTGGTATACTGTGTCCCGCGGTCACTGTGGATGACAGCGCCTTCCAACGCAGGATAGGCAGTCAGGGCGTTTTCCAATGTATGGATACATAGATCGGCTTTCATATTTGTTTCCATTGCCAGACCGAGGACACTAAGATCAAAGCAGTCAAAAATCGCAGATACATACAGTTTCCCATTGGATGCCGGAATCTCCGTGATATCCGTAATACATTTTTCTAATGGGGTATCAGAACGGAAATCCCGTTTTAGCAGATCATCCGATTTCATGGCTTCACGATCAGCCTTTGTGATCCCGTTGGGTTTTCTCTTAGGTCGATGGTTAAGGCCAATCTGATCCATAACTCGGTATACGGTTCTCTCACTGGGAATATGCACTCCTTCCGGCTGTTTCAGCAACAATGCCTGGTACATCCGGATTCGACCATAAGTATCGTTACATTCATCTTCACTGACGATTTCTTTCATGGCATCTGCCAAATCCTGGTACTTCCAGGGACGGTCTTTATTTGCGAGATATTTATAGAAGCCTTGCCGGCTGATACCAAGCATCCGGCAATAAAATGAAATTTTTCCGGTAATCCTGCCGTCCTCTGTTTTCAAAGCGAGAAAGATCATTCTCTGGTTTTTGCTGACTTCCGACGGCTGGCGGCGAAAAAAGCGCTGGCTTCCTCCAGAAATTCGTTTTCTTCCTTCAGGCGGCGGATTTCTTTATCCTGTTCCTTCACCCGCTTACGCAGCATGGTAATCTCTTCTGACAGGCTCATTGCGCTGGCAGGGGTATGGGAACCTTCCCCGATATCCAGCTTACCGGCTCTTACGGCTTTCAGCCATGTATGGATGGTTCCTTCAGGGATTCCTAATTCTTTAGCAGCCTTAGCGCCGCCGATTTCTTTGGCAAGTTTTACTGCCTGTACTTTGTATTCATGGTCATATTTACGTGCCACTTTGAATACCTCCTTATTCTCATGATTCTATTATGAAATCCTTGAGAATAAACTGTCAACTTTTTTTATACCACACCAGCATCACCGGAACCACCATGAAGCGCCCCGGTTTTCAGAAAATGATAGCCGCAATCGAGGCCGGGTACATCTCGGCGGTGTTCGTGAAAGACCTCTCCCGGCTGGGCCGGAACTACATTGAGGTGGGCAAGCTCACCGAGGAGTTTTTCCCGCTCCATGATGTGCGGCTGGTGGCCGTTTCCGATGGTGTGGACAGCGACGAGGGCGAGGACGATTTCACCCCGTTCAAAAACATTATGAATGAGTACTACGCCAAGGACATCTCAAAGAAGCGCCGGATCGTCAACAAAATGAAAGGCAACGCCGGGATTCCGCTTTCACCGCCGCCCTATGGCTACATGAAAAACCCGGACGATCCCCGTTTTTGGGTTATTGACCCGGAGGCCGCCGAGGTGGTGCGCTGCATTTATCGTCTGGCCTTGGAGGGCAACGGGCCTTTGCAGATTGCCACGGCGCTGGGAAACATTGGGGCGCTGAACCCCTCGGCCTATCGAACCAGCAAGGGGATCAGCAAGGGCGGCTCCAAAAGTACGCTGGAGCCTACCAAGTGGAACCATACCACCGTCAAGAAAATCCTCACCTTGCAGGAATACTGTGGCGATGTAATTAACTTCAAGACCTATTCCAAGTCCTACAAGATGAAGCGCCGGATTGAAAACCCGGAAGAAAACCGGGCAATCTTCCTCAATGTCCATGAGCCCATCATTGACCGTGTGACTTGAGAAAAAGTGCAAAGCCTGCAAACCACCCGGCGCAGGCGGCCTACCGTAACAAAGGAGTCCAGCGCCTTTTGCGGCTATCTGAAATGCCCGGAGTGCGGAGGCAATCTGACTTTCCACTTCAACCAGGGCAACCACGACATCAAGTTCTTTAGCTGCAACAACCACAATTCCGGGCTCCGCAAATGCTCGTCTACCCACTATATCCGGCTGGACTTCTTGGAGCAGGTCGTGCTCTATGAGGTACACCGTCTGGCCTGCTTCGCTAACGAATACGAAAACGACTTTATCAAGGCGATGGTGGGCCGCTCAGCAAAGGTTGCGGAAAATGATCGGGTACGCAAGAAGCGGGAATTGGATGGGCTGCTGGCCCGGGATAGGGAGCTGGATATGCTCTTTGAGCGGCTCTATGAGGACAATGTGTCCGGCAAGATCGACGATGCCCGGTTTGCCAAAATGTCCAAGCGGTATGAGCAGGAGCAGGGCGAGAACGCCGGGCGGATTAAGGCGCTGCGGTTGGAGCTGAAAAAGCTGGAAGATAAGCGGATGGATGTGGATACCTTTTTGGAAACGGTGCGCCGCTATACCGACGCCACCACCATCACCAAGCGCATGGTTGCCGAACTCATTCAGTACATCGAGGTTTATCCGGCAGTCAAGGAGGACGGCATTACCAATCAGCGGGTGACGATCCACTATAACTGCATCGGTGCTTTTGAGGTGCCGGATCGCCGGAAAATCCCCGAGCAGGACATTCTTTTGGAAACGAGAAAAGGCGTAGCATTAAGCTACGCCCCCGCACAGATTGCCATATAGATTTGGAAATAAAAATGCGGAGTATCATCAACAGACCTTTTCAGATCCTTTAATGATACTCCGCATGGCCAGAGTGACAAGATAGATTTTCCGGACTCTCTTATATTCTCCCGCGCCGTAATTGTAGCCGATCACCGGACGCATTCCCTGAACGATTCCGCTGGCCGGAAGATACAGAAAGGTCTGCAGCTTATAGTAGATTCCCAGGATCACTACATAGCTCTGAGAGAAGGCGGCCAGCAGGCTGTTCAGTACAGAGATGAGAAGAGAAGGCAGGGCCAGGTTCAGAGCCGCCGGGATACCTATGGAATACAGACGCAGATCGATTCCTTTATCCGGCTTCAGATATTTTCCGGTGATGCGCACACTGACAGGGCGGGCTTTATAGATAACAAGATAGATGGCAAGGTTTACCACCTGCCCGATTCCTGTAGCAAGAGCGGCCCCCTCAATCCCCATTTCGGGGAAAGGACCCAGACCGAAGATCATCACCGGATCCAGGATAATGTTGGTAACACAGCCGCACATCAGGGCGATCATGGTGACTTTCATTTTCCCAAGAGCCTGAAAGATCTTTTCAAAGGAAAGATCAAGGGTGATAATAACGGAAAAGGCGAAAACAATATTGGAGTAGCGCAGTCCCAGGCTGATGATGTTTTCGTCTGAAGTAAAAAAGCGGAGAAAATACGGCATAAAAGCAATACAGCCTACAGTCATGAGAATCCCGTGGATGACTGTCAGCACAGTGCCCCGGGTAGCCGCAGCGTCTGCGGCATTTTTATTTTCCGCCCCAAGATAAAAGGCGATCAGAGCGTTGATCCCTACGCCGAACCCGATGGCGACGGCGTTGATGAAATTCTGGACAGGATAGACCAGAGACAGAGCCGTCATAGCGTCTTCACTGATCCTGGCGACAAAGTAGCTGTCCACGATATTGTAAAGGGAATTGACCAGCATGGAGATTACCATGGGAAGCGCCATGGACATGATTAATGGAAATACCGGTCTTTCTTTCATAAATGTTTCGTTCATTTTTATCTGATTCCTCCGTTTTCAGCCGTTATACGGCTTTTTTGCAGTTCTGGAGCAGGCTGGAAAGTAGAATGAAACTACCGTTTCGGACAAAACAAAAGCCACACAACTGCTGTATGACAGTTGTGTGGCGAAAAGTGGCCTGACCAGAAAAAACTCATGCAGAGAGATTGGCTCCAAGGTATTCTTCTAAACAAAGTCCCTGTTTGTACATTTCCGTTGCCGCTTCTACGCCAACATACCGGTAGTGCCATACTTCTTCGGCCGTACCGGTAATATTGGTCTTGCCGCCCGGGTAGCGAAAGATAAAGCCATATTTATAGCTGTTTTCCTGAAGCCAGAAATAGAGATCATAGGTAGCTCCGTTGATATCAACTGCGATTCCTAACTGATGTTCGCTGCATCCGGGAACGGCAACCCACTGTTCAGCTTGTTTTACCGCTTCGTCTTTGGAATATCCCTGTGTCCTGTATTCAGCAATTTTTTCATCATAGAGTTCCTGCTGTTTTTTCTGTGTGCGATAACCAGATACTACCACAGGAAGCTGATTCCAATTCCCTTCTTTGGCTGCTTCCAACATCTCCATGAGCGGCTCATAAATACGTTTGTCAACCTTCTCGCCTCCGGGGACTTCGACGAGATCAATATCATACTTCTCTGGAAGAGGGTTCCATCTATTTACTAATTTCAGGTTCCAATCGGTATCTTCAGATTCCAAATCGTTGTCTTCTGTGTCTGATTCTGGCTCATGCACGCTGGCTGCCGTGTTTAACTGGCCGTTGGCAGGATCAGCAATAATGTTTTTTTTAGAATCGCCCCGGCTGAAAAAGAAAAAAAGTGCTGTGACAGTTACGACAACCAAAAGAAATAGAATCAAAATTTTATGGCCCCGTCTTTTGCGTCTGTGTTTTGCTTCTTTAGTGTAATGCGTATTTTTTTCACTCATAAATCAATCCTCGCTCCTTTCGCCGGACATATAAGAAATGCCCTTTTGCAGTAATGATTGTACTGCAAAAAGGCATTTTAAACTTTATTATCGGATTGCTTAATTCTTAAAATAATCCTAAGATATAGGTAATTTTACAGTGAAAGTAACAGTTTCATGTTCGCTGTGTGCTTCAATAGTACCTCCGTGCAAAAGAACGATTTCTCTGGCAATCGCTAGCCCAAGGCCTGTGCCCCCTGTGTCGGAAATACGGGCTTCATCCAAACGGTAAAATTTATCGAACAGGGAAGAAAGACTTTCCGCAGGAATTGTTTTACCTTTGTTTTGGAATATAATGGCAATAAACTGTTCTTCCCGCGCGGCAGACACTGTAATTTCCGTATCCGGGTAGCTATACGCCGCCGTATTTTTCAGTATATTGCCAAATACACGGGCTATTTTTTCCGGGTCTGCATAGATTTTTATATTTTCGTCAAGCTTCAGTGAAACGACATTATTACGCATGGAAAATGTGGGCAAAAACTCATCCCGTAACTGTATCAGCATATAATACAGATCAACCGTCTGTTTTTTCAGCTTGATCTGTTTGGAGTGGTAACGCGTAATTTCAAAAAACTCGTTTACCATTTTATTTAACCGGTATGCCTTATCCAATGCTATCTGGATATTTCTCTCCCGGTCTTTTTCTGTCATTTCTGTTTCTTTCAGCAGGCTTAAATAACCGATGACAGATGTAAGGGGAGTGCGGATATCATGAGCAAGATACATCACCAGCTCATCTTTACGACGCTCGGCAAGAGCAGTAGCTTCTTTTTGCTGCTTAAGATTTTGTTTCACTGTGTTCAGTTTATCTTCAAATGGAAGCATTTCCGGTGATAAGCGGATTTTCTTATTGTCTTCGGACAAAAGACTGCCGATCCCCGTATTTATTTCCCGAAAGTATTTTGTCAGCCACCGGAACAGAAGTAACAGTAAAACCAGGAAGATTATAACGATGGCTACCGCAAAAAAAATCTCCCTATATTCTCTGAAAACAGAATGATATATTGAAAAGGCTTTTTCATGATCCATTTTTCCGGCAACCTCTAAAAAGAGTACGATCCAATCGCCCAGCCGTTCTTTCCAAAGAAAAAAATATAGTGAAATAACAACCGCTACCGACATAAGGGCGCTGCCCAAAAAATGTACGGCGATTTTCCGCTGAAATATAGTGAAATCGTCTTGTTTAGTTTTCATCAATTTTATACCCAACTCCCCAAATTGTTTTAATATACTTTGGATTTTCCAAAGTGTCATTCAGTTTCTCGCGCAGTCGCCTGATATGGACGGTGATTGTATTATTTGATTTCGTATAATATTCGTCCTTCCATATTCTGCGGAATAACTCCTCCCCGCTTAGAACGTTGCTCTTGTTCTCTAAAAGTATTTGTAAAATAGAAAATTCTGTGGGTGTCAACGATACAGGCTTATTATTCTGCAGGCATTCATGTTTTTTCGTGTCCACAATTAAATCGGAACAGTACAAAATATGATCTGTTTTCTCTGTCTGAGGATGATTGTATTTTTTGTAGCGCCGTAATTGCGATTTTACACGCGCAACCATTTCAAGCGGCTGGAATGGTTTCGTGATATAGTCGTCTGCACCAAGTGTAAGGCCGGTGATTTTATCCGTCTCCGCGTCCTTCGCAGTGAGCATAATGACAGGGTAAGTGTACTTTTCCCTGATTTTACGGCATATTGTAAAGCCGTCTACATCTGGCAGCATGACGTCTAAGATTGCAAGGTCAAGCTCCGTTTCATTGATACAGGCAAGGGCGTCTTTTGCGGAATAAAATTTATATACAGCATAATCTTCATTCTTCAGATAGGTTTCTATCAAATCTGCAATTTCCACTTCATCATCTACAATCAATATTTTATCAGACATAAATTCCGCTCCTTTCCAGAATGCATATATTTATATTTTATCAAAACGGCAGGTTCATTTCTTTGTTCCGGGATAAGAAAAGATTAAGATTTTCCTAAGACAAGTTTGCCTGCCCTTCCGCTCAGAGCCTGTCATGATATATTATATATGGTCAGGCGGATAATAACAATAAAGGAAGAACGCGGTCCGTCGGTTGCGCAGATCTGCCGGCTGTGCTAAACTGTGGATGTGAAAAAGAAGAAAGAAGGAAAGTATGGAGACACTTATTACACTGCAGATTACGATTTTTCTTCTGGTAGCGGTGGGATTTATTTTAAAAAGAATTCATATAGTAGGTTCCCAGGGACAGAAAAATATAAATGATATGGTGATTTATGTGATTCTGCCCTGCAATATTCTGCGGGCTTTTCTGGACAGCCCGGCAGAAGGGAGCTTTCTGTCCTATCTGGAGGTTCTGCTCATTTCTGTTTTTATCCAGATTTTTTGCGTAATATACGGGAAAGTGGTATTCCGAAAGGAACCGGAGGGGAGACAAAAATGTCTCAGATACGGGACGATCTGCTCCAATGCGGGATTTCTGGGGAACCCTATAGCCGAGGGTGTTTACGGAGCTGAGGGCCTGATGCTTGCCAGCATTTATCTGATCCCCCAGAGGATCATGATGTGGTCTTCCGGACTGGCGGTTTTTTCCGGAGTCAGCGACAAAAAACAGACACTGAAAAAAGTAATGACGCATCCCTGTATCCTGGCCTGTATTCTGGGGATCATATTCATGTTTGCCGGAGTGGAGCTTCCGCCGGGCCTGGACGGTATGGTGACGGCGCTGGGAAACTGCAATACGGCTATGTCCATGATGGTGATCGGGATGATCCTGGCGGACATTAACCCAAAAGATTTCTGGGATCTGACGGTAGTGAAATACACGGTGCACAGATTGATCGTGATACCGGGGATCGTATATATTGCCTGCCGTTTCCTTCCTCTGGATCGAACGGCTTTTGGGATCTGTGTTCTTCTGGCGGCAATGCCGGCAGGCGCCACAACGAGTATACTGGCAGAAAAATATGACATGGAACCGGCTTTTGCAACGAAGATGGTGATTTTTTCCACGCTGCTGTCTCTGCCTACGATCTGCGTGTGGAGTATGCTATTATAATCTGGCTGACCGTAGTGTTCCCCTGTACACTGATGCGGCAGATATATGAAATAACGGGATACAATTAGAAATGCTTTCACAGGAGTTGCTTATAATGATGAAATATGGATATGATTTTTATATCGTCGCGGGGTTTCTGGCAGGAAGTATCCTTTTCGGCAGACTGATCCCGATGCTGTTCTACGGGAAGGATGTGGAAAAAGAGTCGGAGGACGGGAATCCGGGGACCTTCAATGCTTTTGTATGCGGAGGCGTGTTCTGCGGGATTCTTGTTCTTCTGGCGGATATCGGAAAGGGACTGATACCCGTGGCGGCCTGCGCCAGACGGCTGGGAATGGATTCCTGGAAATTTGCCCTTGTCATGGCGGCGCCTGTTTTTGGACACGCACACTCGATCTTCCGGAAAGGCCACGGGGGAAAAGCAATCGCGGTTTCTTTCGGCGTGCTGATCGGACTGTATCCGGTAAGCCGTCCGCTGCTGCTTTTGATCGGCTGCTATCTTCTTTTTGCGGTTGTGATCCCTGTAAAATCAAATACAAGAAAAAGCGTATATGCTTTTTTGCTGTTCACAGTCCTTTCTATATTCACAATACCCCACAGAACAATTCTGCTGGGATGTATCCTGATGTCGGCAATCGTAGTTCACAAGCACTGTCTGAAGGCCAACGAGGCCTTCCGGCGGGGAGAAGAATGGAGGCTTGAATGAAGGCACTGATTTTATCCTGTAATACAGGAGGCGGCCACAATTCCGCCGCCCGGGCCATTGCGGAAGAAATGCAGGACAGAGGCGACGAGGCGTATGTCCTCGATTATCTCGCCCTGGCTGGAGAAGGCGTTTCCAAACTGGTGGGGGACGGATATGTTCAGATTGTAAAAAAGACTCCCAGACTGTTTGGAGCCGCTTATAAGCTGGGAATGGGAGTCAGCAAACTTGCGAAAAAATCCCCGGTTTACTATCTTAACGGAAGAATGGCGAAATATCTGGATCAATACTTGAAGGAGCATCCGGTGGATGTGCTGGTGATGCCCCATCTTTATCCCGCGGAAACCATTACCTACATGAAAAGAAAGGGAATGAAGCTGCCGCTGACAGTGGCGGTTATGACGGACTATACCTGTATTCCTTTCTGGGAGGAAACTGATTGCGACTATTACGTTATGTCCCATGAAGCCCTGCGGAAATCCTGTGTAAAACGGGGGATTCCTGAGGAAAAGCTGCTTCCTTTCGGTATTCCTGTATCAAGAGCCTGCAGAAAAAACACACCCAGGGCAGAAGCCAGGAAAAAACTGGGACTGAAGCAGGACGGAAAATATTTTCTGGCGGCAGGCGGCAGTATGGGAGCCGGAGATCTGGACGAGCTGATAGGAGAACTGCTGGCCCGAACGGAAGAAGAGGAAATCATAGCAATCTGCGGAAGCAATCAGAAGGCAGAACAGAAGCTGAAGAAAAAATATTCCGGGGAAGAGAGACTGGAGATCCTTGGGTTTACCACTCAGATGCCTTTATACCTGAGAGCCTGCGACGTGCTCTTTACAAAGCCGGGCGGCCTTACATCCACTGAGGCGGCGGTTGTCGGCGTGCCCATGATCCATACCGCGCCCATCCCGGGATGCGAAACGGTCAACCGTAAATTCTTTGTCCGGGCCGGGATGAGCTGGTCCGCCGATACCGTGAAAGGACAGGCAGAAAAGGGAATCGCTCTGATGCGGGACGCGGAGGCCGCTGAGAAAATGGTGAAATGCCAGAGAGAGCAGATCCATGGGGACGCGGTGGTAAAGCTGTATGAATTTATCAGAGATCAAATAGAAAAATTGTCCTGAAGACGTAATTTAATGTAATGGTTCTTTATCATGTATCGTTGGATGAATCTTTGAAACTATCCCCCCGGGAGGCTTGCCCCGGGGATTTCTTTTTTTTATAATGAATATCGTTAATGCTAATTAACGCAGCAGAAAAGAGAGAATATCAGAGGAGAGCAATGAAGATATTACAGAACAATGAGCTTGGAGAGGAAATCCGTTCTTACTGGACGGAACGTGCGAAAGGCTACTCGGAATATAACCAGCAGGAAATGGCGGACGCCAGAAGAATTATGTGGAAAAGAAAGCTTCTTTCCTTACTGGAAGAAAAATTTCCAGACAGGAAGCCTTCGGAGATAAGGATACTGGACGCAGGTACAGGTCCCGGCTTCTTTGCCATTCTTCTTGCGGAGTCAGGGTATCAGGTAACAGCGGTGGATGCAACTGAGGAAATGCTGAAAGAGGCGCGCCGAAATGCAGGAGATCTGGCCGGAAATATTGTGTGGAAAACAGAGGATGTTCAGGAACTCAGAGAGGAGAGCAATTTTTTTGACGCTGTGGTTACAAGAAACGTTACCTGGAATCTTCCGGATCCGGAAGCGGCATACCGGGAATGGTACCGTGTGCTGAAAAAAGGAGGCGTTCTCTATAATTTTGACGCTGACTGGTACGGCCATCTGTTTGATGAAAAGAAAAGAGACGGATATGAGCAGGACCGCCGCCAGGTGGAGGAAAAGGAATTCGAGGATTATTACGAGGGAACGGATATTGAGCGGATGGAAAATATCGCCCGCCAGGTTCCTCTGAGCAGACTTGAGCGGCCGCAGTGGGATGTGGAAGCGATGAAAGAAGCAGGATTCTGTAATGTGTCCTGCGATGAGGAAGTCTGGAAAGAAGTCTGGACGGAAGAGGAGATTGTCAATAACAGTTCCTCGCCGGTATTCCTGCTTTGCGGGGAGAAGAATTAAGAAAGAGAAGAGGCAGACAGTTTAAATGGAAAATAATAAGACATTCCGGTTAAATAATATAGAGGTACAGCCGGGGCAGCGATGGTGCGGATACCTTGAGCTGGGAGGAGGAAAGTTCCGCCTGCCTGCCGCCGTTCTTCACGGAGAACAGCCGGGCAGGACGATGCTTATCACTGCAGGCGTTCATTCCGGAGAATACGTGGGAATCCAGGCGGCCATAGAGCTTTCTCAGAAATTAAAAATCGAGAAGGTGACAGGAACGGTGATCATTGTAAAAGTGATGAACCGCACTGCCTTTGAGAAGCGCGGCGGAAGTCTCGGCTACGCGGATCAAAAAGATCTGAACAGGGTGTTTCCCGGAAAAGAGGACGGCACGGAAACAGAGAGACTTGCCTGGACGGCTGCGAAGGAATTGCTGCCGGCCGCGGATTACTATATAGATCTTCACAGCGGAGACGATTATGAACAGCTTACGCCCTACGTTTATTATGCGGGCAGGGCGGACAGAGAAGTGTCTGCCATGTCCCGCAGGATGGCGGAACAGGTGGATGTGCCGTATATGGTGAAATCCGATGTGGCTTCCGGCGGAGCCTACAATTACGCCGCGTCTCAGGGAATTCCCAGCATTCTTATAGAAAGGGGCGGTATGGGCGGATGGAACAGTGAGGAAGTCCGTTCTACCAGAAGGGATGTGCGGAATATTCTCTGCCATCTGGGAATGTATCAGGGCCAGAAGGATTACCGGACTTATTATCCGCTGGAGGTAACGGACGTCTGCTATCAGGACGCTTCCCAGGACGGCCTCTGGTATCCCTGCCGCAAGCCGGGAGATATGATCCACAGAGGCGAGAAGCTGGGAGAGGTCCGGGATTATCAGGGAAATATAAAAGAAATCAGCATAGCGGAGTTCGGCGGTGTGATCCTTTATCAGACGGGAAGTCTTCAGGTGATGGGAGACAGTCCCATGATCGCCTACGGAAAAGTGGTCAATCCCTATGACGAGCGCAAGGAACGTATCGTCCATTACTGGGAAAAACGGAGCAGTGATTTTCTCACTCACAAAAGAGAGGAACTTCACAGCGCCATGGCGGAGCGCTGGATGAAGGAGATACGGGCGCAGCTTCCCGCCGGGGAACGGCTCCGGATCCTGGATGTGGGCTGCGGAGCGGGATTTTTCTCTGTTCTTCTGGCGAAAGAAGGACACCGGGTGACGGGAGTGGATCTTACGCCGGATATGATCGAAAACGCGAAGATCCTTGCGGCGGAGGAAAACGCGGACTGTGAATTTATCGTTATGGACGCGGAAAACGTGGATTTCCCTGACGGGACTTTTGACGTGGTGATCTCCAGAAATCTGACCTGGACCCTGCCCCATGTGCGGCGCGCCTACCGGGACTGGGTGCGCGTCCTGAAAAAAGGCGGCGTGCTTTTGAATTTTGACGCCAACTACGGGCTGAGCGACTTCACAGACGTCTCTTCTCTTCCTGAGAATCACGCGCACCAGACCATCGGCGATGATATGATGCGGGAATGCGAGGAGATCAAACGCCAGCTTCCCATTAGTTCCTACAGCCGTCCGGCCTGGGATCTGGAGACCCTGGGCGCCATGAAACTGCAGGAATTTGCAGTGGATCTCGGCATCAGCAGCAGGATTTATCTGGAAAAAGACGCTTTTTATAATCCGACGCCCATGTTCATGATCCGGACGCGGAAGCCGGAATAATTTAAAGGATTAAGATTATGTTGAAATATACTGCAAAACGCCTCCTCCTGCTGATTCCTGTGCTGGTGGGGATCACCTTCCTCTCCTTTGCCATGATGCGGCTGGCGGGCGGAGACGCCGTCACCTATATGTATGAAAACGCCGGAACGGCGGTATCACAGGAGATCATAGACGAGGCCCGGACAGAATATGGGCTGGATCAGCCGTTTCTGGTGCAGTACGGGCGGTGGTTTATGGGGATGGCGTCAGGAGATATGGGTACAAGCTATGTATCCGGCCGTGACGTATACGATACTTTTATCGAAAAACTTCCGGCTACGATCCTTCTTATGCTTTCTTCGGTACTCCTGACGATGGCAGTCTCGGTTCCGCTGGGGATCCTCTCGGCGGTGAGACACAATAAATGGCCGGACCGGCTGATACGTTTCTTCAGTTTTACAGGGAATTCCATGCCGAATTTTTTTGCGGCGCTGGTCCTGATGTATTTTCTTTCGGTGAAGCTGGGCTGGCTTCCGGTGGTCACGTCGGAAAATACGATACTGAGCCTTGTGCTCCCCACTCTGACGCTTACGGTTTCCATGGCGTCGAAATACACCCGGCAGGTGCGGGCCGCGGTTCTGGAGGAGCTGAATAAAGATTACGTTATGGGCGCCAGGGCGAGAGGCGTAAGCGGAAAAGTGATCATCTGGAAAAATGTAATGAAGGCGTCCATGGTTACCATTATTACCCTGCTGTCTCTCTCGGTGGGGAGCCTTCTGGGAGGAACCACGATCGTGGAAACGATCTTTATGTGGGACGGAGTTGGAAAAATGGCGGTAGACGCCATCACTATGAGAGATTATCCCATTGTGCAGGCCTACGTGGCCTGGATGGCGGTGATCTACGTGCTGGTAAATCTGGCGTCCGATATCCTCTGCCACTATATCGATCCCCGCGTAAGACTGGGAGGTGAGAGGCAATGAGGCGAGGAGCAGCAGCTACAGGGAAACAGAAACTGATTGTTTTTGCGGCGCTGACTTTGATCCTCCTTCTGGCAGCCGCTTTCGCCAGATATCTCTGCCCTTATGATCCCAATGAACAGAATCTCCTTCTGGCGCAGAAGCCGCCGGGAGTGGAGCACTGGATGGGAACCGACCGTTTCGGCCGGGATATGTTTTCGCGGGTGCTGGCGGGAAGCACCATAAGTGTTTACGCAACCCTTGTTCTTGTTGCCGTTGTGACGGTGACGGGAACGCTTGCGGGTATGATCTGCGGATGGCGCGGCGGCGTCATCGACACAGTTGTGATGAGGGTTGCGGATCTTTTCCTGGCTTTTCCCAGTCTCGTATTCGCTCTCGCCGTGGCGGGAGTGCTTGGAGGGGGGATACAGAACGCGGTGATCGCCCTGGCGGTGATCGGCTGGCCGAAATTCGCCAGGCTTGCCAGAGGGCTGACCATGGCGCAGAAAGAAGCGCCTTATCTGATGGCGGCCAGGCTTGCCGGCAGCAGCACGCCGAAACTGCTTTTTAAACATATCCTTCCGAACATTGCCGGACCCGTATTGGTGACGGCAGTCCTGGATATCGGCACTATGATGATGGAGCTGGCGGGACTTTCTTTCCTGGGACTGGGCGTGCAGCCGCCCGTCGCGGAATGGGGAAGTATGATCAACGACGGAAGGAGCATGCTGCAGATCGCTCCCTGGATGGCGCTGGCGCCGGGGGCGGCGATCTTTGTTACCGTGATGATCTTTAATCTTTTGGGAGACACGCTGAGAGATTACCTGGATCCCAGGCAGAGAGGTTAGTATGACCGCCGCCGGACCCGGGAACGGACGCCTGTTTCTGAGAGATGAAAGACAGAAAATACGAAAAGGAGTACGACATGAGGAAAAAATTAATCGCGGCAGTGCTGGCAGGAGCGGTACTGGCAGCTGCTCTGCCGATTCAGACGTTTGCGGAAGAAGAAAAAACCTTTGTATACGGGACTACCGGCTACAGCGAGGAGATGGGGGACGCAGGACTGAATCCTCACGATAATTATTCCGGCTGGAGCGCGGTGCGCTACGGCGTGGGGGAGACTCTGTTTAAATATAACGACAATATGGAGATCGAGCCCTGGCTTGCCACGGACTATGAATTTATAGACGATACCACTGTAAAGATCACGCTCCGGGAAGGGGTGAAGTTTTCCAGCGGCCGTACAATGGACGCCCTGGCGGTTAAGGAATGTCTGGAAGATCTGATCAAAGTCCATGACAGGGCGCCTTCGGATCTGAAGATCGATCGCATGGAGGCGGAAGGAATGACGCTTACCATTTATACGAAGGAACCCTGTCCGGCCATTATCAATTATCTGGGAGATCCCTATGGAGCCATTATCGATATGGAATACGGGATTCAGGGAGAAGGCGGATCAGCCAACGTGGCGGGGACCGGTCCGTATATCGCCGAAGAGGTAAGCCCCACACAGATCGAGCTGGTCAAAAACGAGGATTACTGGGGCGGCGAGGTGAAGGTGGACAGAGTGACGGTGAAATCTTTTGCCGACGGAAGCGCTCTTACTGCGGCCCTTCAGACAGGGGACATTCAGGGGACTTACGGCCTTCAGTATGACAATTACGCATTGTTTGAAAACAATCCGGACTATACCATTCATTCCTGCGCCACCAGCCGGTGCTTTTTCGGACAGTTTAATTTTGAGTCGGAGATCATGCAGGATCAGAATGTAAGGAAGGCCATTGAAATGGGCATTGATAAAGAAGGGTTCTGTTCCGTGATCATGCAGGGAAGAGGACTTCCGGCGTCGGCGGCTTTTCCGGACAGTTTTTCCTATGGGAACCAGGCGGTAGAGACTGTTTCCTATGATCCGGAAGGCGCGAAGGCGCTTCTGGAAGAATCCGGCTGGACAGATTCGGACGGAGACGGGTATGTGGACAGAGACGGGGAGAAGCTGACGGTAAACTGGCTTACCTATCCCACCCGCCTGGAACAGCCGAAGCTGGCGGAATACGCCCAGGCTACTCTGAAGGAGATCGGAATCGATGTGAAGGTGAACAACACATCGGATCATATGACTTACGCCGGAAACGGAGACTTCGACGTCTATGTCAGCTCGCTGACAACGGCGCCCACCGGGGATCCGGAATACTTTTTTACCAGTACGGTGACAGGTCCGAAAAATTACGGCGTCTATCAGAACGAAGAAGTAACGGAACTGACGGAGAAACTCCATCAGACCTTTGAAACAGAGGAACGGTCCGCCCTGGCGGTGGAGCTTCAGCAGAAAATCCTGGATGACGACGCAATGTTCTTTGTTTCTCATCTGAATATGGGGATCGTGACGAAGTCAGACGTCACAGGCATAGCAGCCCATCCGTGCGACTACTACGAGATCACGGCGGAGCTGGACGTGGAGTAAACGCCGGCATGAGCCGTAATGGAGACGTACTGCAGGCCCGGAACGGCTGAGCGCCTGCGAGGGAGAAAGCGTCAGACAGAAAAGGAAGTGAACGGTTATGGAACCTCTGCTGTCAGCAGAACATATCACCATATGCTACAACGGAATACCGGCGGTGCAGGACGTGAGTTTTCAGGTGGAGCCGGGAGAGATTCTGGGTATCGTAGGAGAATCCGGGAGCGGGAAGAGCACTCTCATCCGAGGAGTCATGGGGCTTCTGGGAGAGGGCGGCATGATAACCGGCGGCGATATCTGGTATAAAGGAGAAAATCTTAAGGATATGCCGGAAAAAAAGTTCCGGAAGTATCAGGGACCGGAGATCGGCATGGTATTCCAGGACTGCAAGGCAGCTTTCTGCCCTGTCCGCACAGTGGGAGCGCAGATTTATGAAGCCTTGTCCGCCCATGAGAAAATCACAAAAAAAGAGGCCGAAAGCCGTGCCAGGGAGATCATGGAGAAGATCGGGCTTACCGATTACAAAAGAGTCCTAAGAAGCTATCCCTTCGAGCTTTCCGGGGGAATGAACCAGAGGGCGGGGATCTGCGCGGCCATGATCCTGAAACCGGCGCTTCTCCTGGCGGACGAGCCCACCAGTGCCCTTGACGTGACGGTGCAGAAGCAGGTGGCGGAGGAGCTCCTTCTGATGCGCAGGGAATATCATACGGCGATGATCCTTGTGACGCACAATATGGGACTGGTGAAAAAAACGGCGGACAAGATCCTTGTGCTGAAAGACGGCAGGGTCAGGGAATACGGAAAAACCGCAGACGTCCTGGAAAATCCCCGGGATCTATATACAAAGAAACTGATGGATTCCGTTCTGAGTCTTAAAAGGATCAGGAGTAACTGAGGGACAGGTTATGAGAGACGTCATATTAGAGACAGAACATCTTACAAAAATATTTTCATCGGAAAAGGGCGGGTTCACCGCCGTGCATGATGTGAGCTTTGAGATAGGAAAAGGCGAGGCGCTGGGGATCGTAGGGGAATCAGGTTCCGGAAAGACTACGGTCGCCAGGCTGGTCACAGGGCTTCTGCGCCCGACGGAAGGGAAGATCCGCCTTCTGGGACAGGATCTTACCGAAGCGGGAAACAGAGAGTGGCGGGAAGCATACCGCCATATCCAGATGATCTTCCAGACGCCCGCGGAATCTTTCAACCCCAGATATACCCTGGGAAGCGGGATCGGCGAAAGCCTCCGGAACGCCGGGACCGGAAGGAAGGAAACGGAGGAAAAAGTAAAGGAACTCCTCCAAAAGTGCGGTCTGACGTCGGACTTTGCCGGAAAATATCCTCACCAGGTCAGCGGCGGGGAATGCCAGAGGGCGGCCGTCGCAAGGGCACTTGCCATTGATCCCGGGCTGCTGGTATGCGACGAGCCCACCAGCGCGCTGGACGTGACTGTCCAGAAACAGATCCTGGATCTGCTTCTGGAACTGAAGAAAAAAGAAAAAAGAAGTTTTCTTTTTATCTGTCACGATCTTGCTCTGGTGCAGGCGTTCTGCGACAGAGTCCTTGTGATGTACGACGGTAAAATAATCGAAAGCGGCACGCCTGAGGAGATCATCTGTAATCCCCGCGAGGATTACACCCGCCGGCTGGTGGACTCGGCGCTGTAAAATTCCTCTCAGTCTTCCGGATAATCTTCCCGGCGGAAAGGAATCGCGAAAGTTCCTGCGGCGTCCGCAAGATCCTCCGCGTTCCGGGGACCGTACAGGGGCAGGCAGGTGAAATTCCGGCAGGTCAGAAAGCCCAGGACAGCCTGCGTAAGAGAGCAGCCGTATTCAGCGGTGATCTGATGAAGGGCCTCGGCAGTTCTGAGATTTCCCGGCGTATAGTATTCAGAACCGCGTACCGCGTCTTTTCCTTTTGCAAAGAGCTTGTGGAAAAATCCGCTGCAGTTTGCCATATAGGGCATGGCAAGATTATTGGGATTTGCCCTGTGATAGTCCTGCATCTCTTTATCCATCAGCGCAAGGGTGTCGTCGGCGGGAGGATTCATGGAAGCCATGCCGACGTTAAAAAGCGCCTGGTTGGCGGCGAAACCGCGGTAACCGTGCGCCGCGGCGTAAGCGTCCGCTTCTTTCATTCTCTCTGTGCTCCAGTTGGAACACCCGTAATAACGGATCTTTCCTTCTCTGCGGAAGTTTTCCATGATCTCGATCAGTTCTCCCGCGGGAATGTCTTCATTATCTCTGTGATAAAAATAAAGATCAATATAATCCGTGCGCAGTGTTTTCAGGGAAAGTTCCAGATCCGCGCGCATATTTTCCGCGCTTACCCTGGAACTGTGCATGTCGGGGGAGGGGACGGTCATGTCGGGATGCCCGCCCTTGGTGATCAGGATCACGTCATGGCGTTTCCCGCTGCGGGAAAGCCAGTCGCCGATCACGCGCTCGCTTCTGCCGGTTTCCGGAGGGATCCAGTCTGAATAAACTCTGGCGGTGTCATAAAGATTACCGCCCATGTCAAAAAAAGCGTCAAAAATCCGGTCCGCGTCTGTTCCGTCCCATTTCAGGCCGGCATTAACGCAGCCAAGCCCCATGGGGGAGAGTTCAAGGTCGGTTTCGGGTAAATGTATTCTTTTCATAAATCAGCAAACTCCTTTTATTGATCATATAAAGATATTATCCTTATCAGTTCCGGCAATGTCAATGGAGGAAATCAAAAATATTATGATGTTTTTGCTTTTTTCTATTGACAAGAGATTGCCGCAGGATTATACTTTGATAATCAAAATATTTAATTTTCAAAAACATCAATCTTCAAATTAAAAGCACGGGAAGGGGCTTCACCAAAAAGAATACGGCGGAGCGAAGCCTGTGCAGACGAGAGGAGAACAGACCATGACAGGAGTGATTTGCGGAACCGGAGCATGTGTGCCGGACCGTATCCTGGATAATAATGAGATAGCGCAGTTTGTGGATACCAGCGATCAGTGGATACAGGAGCGCACCGGAGTGATCCGCCGGCGGATCGCGCAGACGGAGACAACGGCGTCCATGGCAGCAGAGGCCGGGCGACAGGCTCTTGAGGAGGCGGGGATCAGGCCGGAGGAGATCGATATGATCCTTGCCGCCACAGCGACGCCAGACCATATTTTTCCCTGCGCCGCCTGCGAGATACAGGAGCGGCTTCAGGCGGTAAACGCAGTGTGTTTCGATCTGAACGCGGCGTGCAGCGGTTTCCTTTTTGCCTATCAGACAGCGCAGGCATACATCGCGTCGGGGATGTACCGGACCATTCTTGTGGTGGGAAGCGAAAGCCTTTCAAGAATTGTCAACTGGGAGGACCGGGGAACCTGCATCCTTTTCGGCGACGGTTCCGGAGCGGCTGTTCTGAGAGCAAAAGAGGGAAGGAACTGGATCCCCGCGGCCCATTCTGACGGGAAGGGCGGACCGGCGCTTTTGTGCCCGGGTCCGAATGTTTCCGGGAACGGCGGGAATCTTCCGGGCAGCGATTCCGCAGACGACGGCGGGATGGAAAGAACGGGCATTACCATGGATGGCAAGGCAGTATTCCAGTTCGCGGTCAGGAAGGTTCCGGAGGTGATCCATGAGGTACTGGATTCCAACGGACTTACAGCAGACGATATCGACTGGTTCATTCTTCACCAGGCTAACCGGAGGATCGTGGAGTCGGTGGCAAAACGTCTGAAGACGGATATCGAAAGATTTCCCATGAATCTTCAGGAATACGGCAACACGTCGTCGGCCAGCATTCCCATTCTTTTAAACGAGATGAACAGAAAAGGGCTTCTGAAAAAAGGACAGAAGCTGGTTATGGCGGGATTCGGCGCAGGACTTTCCTGGGGAGCCGCCGTGCTGGAATGGAGAATATGATCCGGCAGAGAAATTTACAGTTAATAACAAAATTAAAATAAATCATAAAAAAGTAAAAAGGAGAAAAATCATGTTAGAAAGAGTAATTGAACTTACAGCAGAAACTTTAGGAGCAGAGGCAGAGTCCATTACAGAGGCTACTTCCTTTACAGAGGATCTTCATGCGGACTCTCTGGATCTTTTCGAACTGGCAATGGCCCTGGAGGAGGAATTCTCTGTGGAGATCCCCAGCGAAGATCTGGAAAAGATCACAACAGTAGGAGACGTTATCGCATATATCGAAGAACACAAATAATGATACATATGGAATATATGGAATGAGAGAGGGTTTCAGATGAAAACAGCAATCACAGAGTTATTAGGAATCGAATATCCGGTAATCCAGGGTGGAATGGCCTGGGTGGCAGAAAGTCATCTGGCATCTGCGGTATCCAATGCCGGCGGTCTGGGACTGATCGCCGCAGCGGCGGCTCCGGCAGAGTGGGTAAGAGACCAGATCCGTCAGGCGAAAAAAATGACAGACAAACCTTTCGGCGTCAACATTATGCTGATGAGTCCGGAGGCGGACGCTGTAGCGAAGGTTGTAATTGAGGAAGGCGTTCAGGTGGTTACCACGGGCGCGGGAAGTCCGGAGAAATATATGGCTGACTGGAAAGCTGCCGGAGTGAAGGTTATCCCGGTAGTTGCTTCCACCGCGCTGGCGAAACGTATGGAACGCTGCGGCGCTGACGCTGTTGTTGCGGAAGGAACCGAGGCCGGAGGACATATCGGTGAGATTACAACCATGGCGCTGGTTCCCCAGGTGGTGGACGCTGTGAGCATTCCTGTTATCGCTGCCGGCGGAATCGCCGACGGAAGAGGAATGGCGGCTGCTTTCATGCTGGGCGCGAAAGGCGTGCAGGTTGGAACTGCGTTCGCCGCGTCCAGAGAATCCATTATCCATGAAAACTACAAAAACAGTATCCTGAAAGCAAAAGACATTGACACCCGTGTGACGGGAAGATCCACAGGCCATCCCATCCGCGTGCTCCGCAACGATATGACAAGAAAGTATCTGGAGCTGGAACAGGCGGGAGCGCCTTTCGAGGAACTGGAATCCCTGACTCTGGGAAGTCTGAGAAGAGCGGTTCAGGAGGGCGACGTCAAAGGCGGAAGCCTGATGGCGGGACAGAGCGCCGGACTGGTAAAAGAAAGCCTTTCCTGTGAAGAACTGATCCGGGGAATGGTAACAAAGGCGGAAAGCCTGATGAATGGAGCGTTATAAAATGAGTAAGATCGCATTTGTATATCCGGGACAGGGCGCCCAGACAGCGGGAATGGGAAAAGACTTTTATGAGAACAGCGCTCTGGCAAAAGAGATTTTTGACAAAGGTTCCGAAATCCTGAATCTGGATCTTAAGGAACTGTGTTTCGAGGAAAACGACCGTCTGGACAAGACTGAGTATACACAGGCGGCCATGGTGACAGCCTGCCTTGCCATGACAAGAGAAGTGGAAGCAAGAGGGCTTCACGCGGATATGACAGCCGGACTGAGTCTGGGAGAATACTGCGCCATAGCCGTTGCCGGCGGTATGAGTGATATGGACGCCATCCGTACAGTCCGCGCCAGAGGTATTTATATGGAAAACGCGGCTCCGGCAGGTTCCGGCGCCATGGCGGCGGTTCTGGGAATGGAAGCCTCTGTGATCGAGGATACCATCAAAGATATAGACGGCGTATCCATCGCCAACTATAACTGCCCGGGACAGATCGTTATCACCGGAGAGGCAAAAGGGGTACAGAAGGCTTCGGAGGCGCTGAAAGAGGCGGGAGCCAGAAGAGTCCTGCCCCTGAATGTCAGCGGCCCGTTCCATTCCCCCATGATGGTTCCGGCAGGAGAAAAGCTGAAAGAGGTACTGGACGGCACCACGACTACGGCGCTTCATATTCCCTATGTGGCCAATGTAAACGCCAAAGTGATCGCGGATTCCGGCGAGATAAAAGATCTTCTTGTGAAGCAGGTAAGTTCTTCCGTTCGCTGGGAACAGAGCATGGAGACCATGATCCGGGAAGGCGTGGATACTTTCGTGGAGATCGGTCCGGGAAAGACGCTTGCCGGTTTTATGCGCAAGATCAACAAAAATGTAAAAATGTATCATATCGGTACCTGGGAAGAGGCCGAAAAAGTCTGCGCGGAGCTGACTGGAAGCGGCGACTGACCGGGGAGATTCCGGAGAGGAGATAACATAAATGGCAGAACAGCAGAACAAAATAAAAACGGCCGTTGTCACCGGCGCTTCCAGAGGCATCGGAAGAGCTATCGCCCTGGAACTTGCGTCAAAAGGCGTGCGTGTGGTCATCAATTATAACGGTTCTTCTGACAGGGCAAAAGAAGTGCAGAAGGAAATTCAGGAAAACGGCGGGCAGGCGGAGGTACGCCAGTGGAACGTGGCGGATCACGGAGCATGTGAAGCCGCTGTCCGTGAAATCGTAAAGGAATTCGGAAGCATCGATATTCTCGTAAATAACGCGGGTATCACCAAAGACGGCCTTCTGATGGCAATGTCCGAGGAGAATTTTGACAGTGTGATCGATGTGAATCTCAAGGGAACTTTCAATATGATGAGATTTGTATCCCGTCAGATGCTGAAGCAGAGAAGCGGCAGGATCATCAGTATGGCTTCTGTGGTCGGAATCGCCGGAAACGCCGGACAGGCCAACTATGCGGCGTCCAAAGCCGGAGTGATCGGCCTTACCAAATCAGCGGCCAGAGAACTGGCTTCCCGCGGCATCACAGTCAACGCGGTGGCTCCGGGATTCATTGAAACAGAGATGACCGCTGTTCTGCCGGAAAAAGTAAAAGAAGCATCTGTGGCCCAGATCCCTCTGGGACATTTCGGAAAACCGGAGGATATCGCGAAAACAGTAGCGTTTCTTGCATCTGACGACGCGGCGTATATCACCGGACAGGTGATCCAGGTTGACGGAGGAATGGTAATATGAGTAAAAGACGGGTAGTTGTCACAGGACTTGGAGCGGTTACGCCCATCGGAAATAATGTGAAGGATTTCTGGGCGGGCATCCGTGAGGGAAAAGTGGGAATCGCTCCCATTACCAAATTTGACACAACAGATTATAAAGTAAAACTTGCCGCTGAAGTAAAGGATTTTAACGCGAAGGATCACATGGATCCCAAAGCGGCAAGACGTATGGAGGTTTTTTCTCAGTATGCGGTGGCCGCGGCAAAGGAAGCCTATGAGGATTCCGGCCTGAACATCGAGGAGGAAGATCCTTTCCGCGCCGGCGTGATCGTGGGTTCCGGAATCGGAAGTCTCCAGGAGCTGGAACTGAGCTATGGAAAAATCTTAAGCCAGGGACCGAATAAGGTTCCGCCGCTGATGGTTCCGCTGATGATCTCCAACATGGCCGCGGGCAATATCTCCATTCAGCTTGGATTCCGCGGAAAATGTACGGATGTGGTAACAGCCTGCGCCTCGGGAACACACAGTATCGGAGACGCTTTCCGCGCGATCCAGTACGGAGACGCGGATATCATGGCGGCCGGAGGTACGGAAAGCAGTATCTGTCCCACCGGAGTGGCCGGATTTACTGCTCTTACCGCTCTGACGAAATCTGAGGATCCCATGAGAGCCTCTATTCCTTTTGACAAAGACAGAAGCGGCTTTGTCCTGGGCGAGGGAGCCGGAGTGGTGATCCTGGAAGAGCTGGAGCACGCAAAAGCCAGAGGCGCGAAGATCTACGCGGAGGTTGTGGGCTACGGCGCCACGGCGGACGCTTATCATATTACTTCTCCCATTGAAGACGGAAGCGGCGCCGCCAGGGCGATGACGCTGGCCATGGAAGAAGCGGGAGCAAAACCGGAAGAGATCGAGTACATCAACGCTCACGGAACCAGCACCCATCACAACGACCTTTTTGAGACGAGAGCGATCCATGCGGCGTTCGGATCCGCGGCAGAGAATGTGATCGTAAATTCCACAAAATCTATGATCGGACATCTTCTCGGCGCAGCCGGCGGAGTAGAATTTATCACCTGTGTGAAGTCCATTGAGGACGGTTTTATTCATCAGACAGTGGGAACCACAGAGCCCGGAGAGGAATGCGATCTGAACTACGCGATCGGAGCTCCGGTGGAGAAAGAGATCCGCTACGCCATGAGCAATTCTCTCGGCTTCGGCGGTCATAACGCAACCCTTCTGGTGAAGAAATACGAGGAGTAATAAAATGGAATTTGAAAACCTTCTTACATTAATCAAAGCGGTATCTGATTCTGAACTGACAGAATTTCAGTACGAGGAAAACGGAACGAATATCCGTTTTGTAAAAGAACAGCCGCAGCAGATCCCGGTGGAAGTACAGGCTGTTCCGGTACCGGCAGCCGTACAGGCCGTTCCGGCAGCAGGAAACGGCGCTGCGGATACAGCCGCGGAGCCGGAGGGGATGCTTGTGAAGTCTCCGCTTGTGGGTACCTTCTACGCCGCTCCGGCAGAGGACGCGGACCCGTTCGTATCTGTAGGGGATACGGTGAAAAAAGGACAGACCCTTGCCATTGTGGAGGCCATGAAGCTGATGAACGAGATTGAAAGCGATTACGACGGAAAGATCGCGGAGATCTGCGTGGAAAACGGTCAGGCTGTCGAGTACGGCCAGCCGCTGTTCCGTATTGTGTGACAGTAGGAGTGTGAAAAATGAAACGACTGGGTATCAAAGAAATTGAACAGATCATCCCCCACAGACATCCGTTTCTGCTGGTGGATTATATAGAGGACTATGAGCCGGGAGTGTATGCGACAGGATATAAATGCGTGACTTTCCATGAAGACTTTTTTCGGGGGCATTTTCCCCAGGAGCCGGTAATGCCGGGAGTCCTCACAGTGGAAGCCCTGGCGCAGACAGGCGCTGTCGCTATTCTCAGCAAAGAGGAAAACAAAGGAAAAACAGCATACTTCGGCGGGATCAAAAACTGCCGTTTCCGCGGCAAGATCGGTCCGGGGGACAAGGTAAAACTGGAAACCAGGATCATTAAGAGCAAAGGCCCCCTGGGCATCGGCCAGGCGGTGGCAAGTGTGGACGGTAAAGTAGTGGTCGAAGCGGAACTGACCTTTATGATTGGATAGGTGGAAAAAATGATCAAAAAAGTACTGATAGCGAACCGGGGCGAGATTGCCGTCCGTATTATACGGGCATGCCGGGAAATGGGGATTGAGACTGTGGCCGTATATTCCGAAGCCGACAGGGAAGCCCTTCATACACAGCTGGCAGACCAGGCGATCTGTATCGGCCCGGCGCCTTCCTCACAGAGTTATCTGAGCATGGAAAATATCATCAGTGCAACGATCGTATCCGGCGCTGACGCCATTCATCCGGGATTCGGATTTCTCTCTGAGAACAGCAGGTTCGCGGAACTCTGCGAGCAGTGCAATATTACGTTTATCGGCCCGCCTTCAGGCGTGATCGCAAGCCTGGGAAACAAGCAGGCGGCGAAAAACACCATGGCAGCGGCTGGTGTTCCGGTCATTCCCGGAGGATCCAATCCTGTATATAATGCGGAAGACGGAGCAAAAGAAGCGGATGAGACCGGATATCCGGTGATCATTAAGGCGGCTCTGGGCGGAGGCGGCAAGGGAATGCGTGTGGCCGACACCCCGGAAGACTTCAAAGAAAGTTTTCAGACCGCGCAGAAAGAGGCTCAGATGGCTTTCGGTGACGGGACCATGTACATTGAACATTTTGTCCGCCATCCCAGACATATTGAATTTCAGATCATGGCCGACAGTTTCGGCAACGTGATCCATCTGGGAGAGAGAGACTGTTCCATTCAGAGGAACCATCAGAAGATGATCGAAGAATCTCCCAGCATCGCCATTTCCGACGAACTCCGCAAAAAGATGGGCGACGCTGCGGTGCGGGCGGCGAAGGCCGCGGGTTACGTCAACGCGGGCACCATCGAGTTCCTTCTGGAAAAAGATGAGAAATTCTATTTTATGGAGATGAACACCAGGATCCAGGTAGAGCATCCGGTGACAGAATGGGTGACCGGCGTGGACCTTGTGAAAGAACAGATCCGCATCGCCTCCGGACTGCCGCTGTCGTACAGACAGGAGGATATCCGTCTTACAGGACACGCCATAGAGTGCAGGATCAATGCGGAAAATCCGGCGAAAGGCTTTATGCCTTCCCCGGGAACGATCACGGACATGTATTTTCCGGGCGGCAAGGGGATCCGTATCGATTCCGCGGTGTACAGCGGCTATACCGTACAGCCTTATTATGATTCCATGATCGCGAAACTGATCGTGTGGGCGAAGAACCGCAGCGAGGCGATCCGAAAGATGCAGAGCGCTCTTGGCGAGGTCATCATAGAAGGCATCGACACAAACGTGGATTATCAGTATGAGATATTGAACCATCCGGATTTCCTGTCCGGAAACACGGATGTAGAGTTTATTGAGCGTATGGAAAACGGGCGCTGACAGGATACAGGAGTGACAGGTTATGAAGCTGGAAAATATGTTCAAAAAGACCAGGATTTCTTCCAGGACGCAGGGGCACGGGTTCGGCAGGACCATGAGGCCGGAGGTGCCGGAAGGCCTTCTGCGCAAGTGCAATAAATGCGGCGCCGCGATCATTGCGGAGGATGTAAAGGCAGGATATTATATTTGCCCGAAATGCGGGGGATATTTCCGCGTGCACGCATACCGCAGGATCCAGATGGTCATCGACGAGGGGACTTTCGAGGAGTGGAATGAAGATCTCACAGGCGGCAACCCCGTAAATTACAAAGGATACCCGGAAAAACTGGAAGCAGTCCGGGAAAAAACGAAACTCCATGAAGCGGTAGTGACAGGAAAAGGCCGGATCAACGGGATCGAGACAGTGATCGCTGTCTGCGACGGACGTTTTCTCATGGCAAGCATGGGATGGGCTGTCGGAGAGAAGATCACCAGAGCCGTTGAGCGGGCCACAGAAGAGAGGCTTCCCGTTATCATTTACGCCTGTTCCGGAGGCGCCAGGATGCAGGAGGGAATCACTTCCCTGATGCAGATGGCGAAGACATCCGCAGCCCTGAAACGCCACAGCGACGCGGGACTTCTGTACATCTCGGTTCTCACGGAACCCACCACAGGCGGCGTGACTGCAAGTTTCGCCATGCTGGGTGATGTGATCCTGGCGGAGCCGGGAGCCCTGATCGGTTTTGCCGGTCCCCGCGTGATCGAGCAGACCATCCGCCAAAAGCTGCCCAAAGGATTCCAGAGGGCAGAATTTCTGGTGGAACATGGTTTTGTGGACGCTATAGTGAGACGCGAGGATCAGAGAAAAACTCTGACCCAGATCCTCAGCCTGCACGGATATGAGGCGGAAAAAGCAGCCGCAGGGAATGGAGAGACCGGACGGGAAGATTCCCGGCAGGATCTCGCAGATTCAGAGGAGACGGTAAAGCAGGCCGCCGCGGAAGAGGATCCGTCCGCTTCTTCGCATCATCAGTCGCTGACAGCATGGGACAGAGTGCAGATTTCCCGTAAGATCGACCGGCCTTCCGGAAGCGATTATATCAGGGAACTGTTTACCGATTTCATAGAGTTTCACGGCGACCGGAACTACGGAGACGATCAGGCTGTGATCGGCGGCCTGGCCAGATTCCATGGAACGCCGGTAACTGTGATCGCCCAGGAAAAGGGCACCAGCACGAAAGAAAATATTAAAAGAAACTTCGGCATGCCCATGCCGGAGGGATACCGTAAGGCGCTGCGCCTTATGAAACAGGCGGAGAAGTTCAAAAGACCGGTGATCTGTTTTGTGGATACGCCGGGCGCCTTCTGTGGTATCGAGGCGGAAGAAAGAGGACAGGGTGAAGCCATCGCGAAAAACCTTATGGAGATGGCGGGGCTTACGGTTCCGGTTCTCTCCATTGTCATCGGAGAGGGCGGAAGCGGCGGCGCACTTGCCCTGGCGGCAGGCGATGAAGTCTGGATGCTGGAGAATTCCGTATATTCTATTCTTTCACCGGAGGGCTTTGCCAGCATTCTCTGGAAGGACAGCTCCAGAGCCCATGAGGCGGCGGAGGTTATGAAGCTTACAGCCGCCGATCTGTATCAGAGGAAGATCATCGAGCAGATCATTTCCGAACCGGAAGGGTTCTGCCAGGATAATCTTAAAGAGGTGACAGACAGACTGGATCCGCAGATCAGATGTTTCCTTCAGACATACACGCAGTTATCGGAGGAAGAGCTTCTTGACAGACGCTATCAGCGGTTCCGGAAATTCTGATCATGGAACAGCAGGCGGAACGGCCGCGGGAATATTTCCCGCGCCGTATCCGCCTGTTTTTATTTCGCGGGAGACAGCTTTTGCCTTGATATCAGAAAGCGTGGATTTCCCGTGAAATCAAAACGTTCTGCAGGGCGCCGGTCTGGAATACAATAAAAAAATTTCAAGTCTTGAAAAGAAATTTTTATCTGTGTAATATATACTTACAGATATATGAAAACGCCCTGAAAAAAGGGCGCTTCAAATTTTTACATGAAACGGGAGAGGATACAGTTATGATGTTGAAAGATCTGATGAAATGTGTCCGTGAGTACAAAAAAGCGTCGCTGCAGGCGCCGGTTCTGGTATCGCTGGAAGTGGTCATGGAATGCATCATTCCATTTATCATTTCCAAACTGGTCAACGAGATCAAGGCGGGATGCGAGCTTTCGGTGATCGTAAGGTACGGTGTGATCCTGATCGTGATGGCGACGCTGTCTCTGATATTCGGCATAGGAGCCGGAAATGCCTGTTCCACGGCGTCCTGCGGGTTCGCCAAGAATATCCGCAAGGATATGTTCTATAATATCCAGAATTTCTCGTTTGCCAATATCGACAAATTCTCCACATCATCCCTTGTGACCAGGCTGACGACAGATATTTCCAACGTGCAGATGGCTTACATGATGATCGTGCGTATCGCTATCCGCTGCCCGCTGATGCTGGTATTCGCTTTTGTGATGGCGTTTATCATGGGCGGTAAGATGGCTGCGATCTTTCTGTTTGTGATTCCTGTTCTGGCCGTGGGACTGGGGCTGGTGATCAGAAGCGCCATGCCGCTGTTCAAAAAAGTGTTCCGCAAGTACGACCGGCTGAACGCTTCCATTCAGGAGAATATCAAAGGTATGCGCGTGGTGAAATCCTATGTCCGCGAAGATTTCGAACAACAGAAATTTGCCGCGGCGGCAGAGGATGTATGTATGGACTTTACAAAGGCGGAGAAGATCCTGGCCTTTAACAACCCCCTGATGCAGTTCTGTCTGTATTCCGTTATGATCTTTGTGCTTTATTTCGGATCCTATACCATCATTACTTCGAAAGGGCTTGATCTGGATGTGGGACAGTTCTCCGCGCTTCTTACCTATAATTTCCAGATCCTCAGCAGCCTGATGATGCTTTCCATGGTGTTTGTTATGATCACCATGGCCAGCGAGTCGGCAAGGCGAATCGTGGAAGTGCTGGATGAAAAAAGCAACCTCAGTAATCCGGAAAACCCTGTGTATGAGGTGAAAGACGGTTCCATTGATTTTGACGGCGTAAGTTTTAAGTACTCGGAGAAAGCAGACAAGATGGCTCTGGCGGATATTGATCTTCACATTAAGTCCGGCCAGACGATCGGAATCATCGGCGGAACGGGATCTTCCAAGTCATCCCTGATCCAGCTGATCTCCAGACTGTACGACGCCACAGAGGGCGTTGTAAAGGTGGGAGGCAGGGACGTGAGGGAGTACGATCTGGACACGCTGAGAAATCAGGTGGCGGTGGTGCTGCAGAAGAATGTTCTGTTTTCCGGTACGATCAAGGATAATCTCCGCTGGGGCGACAAGAACGCCACAGACGAAGAGATGAAGGCGGCGTGCGAACTTGCTCAGGCGGACGAGTTTATCATGCGTCTTCCGAAGCAGTATGATACTTACATAGAACAGGGCGGATCCAACGTATCCGGCGGACAGAAACAGAGACTGTGTATCGCAAGGGCGCTTCTGAAGAAGCCGAAGGTTCTGATCCTGGACGATTCCACCAGCGCCGTGGATACCAGGACGGACTCCCTGATCCGCAAAGGGTTTAAAGAATATATTCCTGAGACGACTAAGATCATTATTGCCCAGAGGATTTCCTCTGTACAGGAGGCAGACAGGATCATTGTTATGGACGGCGGCCGGATCGTGGATGCCGGTACCCATGATGAGCTTATGAAGTCCTGCGAGATCTACCAGGAAGTTTATGAATCTCAGAATAAGGCAGGTGATCAGGATGAAGAATAAGAAAACAGCCAAAAAAGGAACTGCATGGCGGCTGATCAGAACAGTATTTGAATTTTATCCGGTTATGATGCCTGCCGTTCTTGTGTGTGTAGTGATCAATGCGGTGGTGTCTTCCATCCCTGCGGTATTCCAGCAGAACATTATCGCCCTTATGGAGAAATCCTGGCAGACAGGGGACTGGGGAGCGGTTTCGGGTACCATCACCAGATGGGTGCTCACTCTTCTGATCCTGTACCTGATCTCTCTGATCGCGTCGTTTTCCTTTAACAGGATGATGGCTACGGTTACCCAGGGTTCCCTGATGAAGTTCAGGGAGAAGATGTTTGATAAGATGCAGACGCTTCCTGTAAGATATTTTGACACACATAACCATGGCGATATCATGAGCCATTATACCAACGATATCGATACTCTCCGCCAGATGATCTCCCAGAGCTTTATCCAGCTTCTTGTATCAGGGATCATGGTTACCACTGTGTTCTGCATCATGATTTACTACTGCCTGTGGATGACCCTGGTAGTTGTTGCCGGAGTTGTCTGTATGTTCTTTATCACAAAGAAGGTTGGTGGCAAATCCACCCGTTACTTCATCCGCCAGCAGGAAGCCCTGGGAAATGTGGAAGGCTATGTGGAGGAGATGATGAACGGACAGAAGGTTGTCAAGGTATTCTGCCACGAAGAGGAGACAAAGGAAGATTTTGACAGGATCAACGAAGAACTGTTCCATGAGGCGGAAACAGCCAACAAATACGCCAATACGCTGGGCCCCATCCTCAATAATGTGGGCAACATCCTCTATGTAGTCGTAGCTGTAGCCGGAGGAATCCTTCTTCTGGCGGACGTGCCCAACGTGAGCCTTTCCGGAAAGGTGCTGGGGATCAGCATCGTCGTTCCGTTTCTGAATATGACGAAACAGTTTGCGGGCAACATCAACCAGGTATCCCAGCAGATCAACGCGGTTGTTATGGGTCTTGCGGGAGCGTCCCGTATCTTTGACCTTCTGGATCAGGAGGCGGAACCGGATAACGGCTATGTGACACTGGTAAACGCGAAGGAACAGGAAGACGGTACTCTGACAGAGAGCAAAGAAAGGACCGGACTCTGGGCGTGGAAACATCCCCATACTGCGGACGGATCGGTTACATATCAGAGACTGGAAGGGCAGGTGCAGCTCTATGACGTGGATTTTGGGTATGTGCCGGAGAAAACAGTGCTTCATGATATTTCGCTGGTGGCGGAGCCCGGACAGAAGTTCGCTTTCGTGGGAGCTACAGGAGCCGGCAAGACTACCATCACAAATCTGATCAACCGTTTCTATGATATCGCGGACGGCAAGATCCGCTACGACGGTATCAATATTAACAAGATCAAAAAAGCGGATCTCCGGAGATCCCTTGGAATCGTTCTTCAGGATACCAATCTGTTCACAGGTACGGTAATGGATAATATCCGCTACGGCCGTCTTGAAGCCACAGATGCGGAATGTATGGACGCGGCGAAGCTTGCGGGAGCGGACAGTTTTATTACCCGTCTGCCGGACGGTTACAACACTATGCTCACCGGGAACGGAAGCAATCTTTCCCAGGGACAGAGACAGCTTCTGGCAATCGCCAGAGCGGCGGTAGCTGATCCGCCTGTAATGATTCTGGACGAAGCGACGGCATCTATCGATACCCGTACAGAGGCGATCGTCCAGAGAGGTATGGACGCGCTGATGAAGGGAAGGACAGTCTTCGTGATCGCCCACAGGCTTTCAACTGTACGGAATTCTGATGTGATCATCGTTCTGGAACAGGGACGTATCATTGAACGGGGAAGCCATGATGAACTGATCGCGAAAAAAGGCAAGTATTATCAGCTGTACACCGGCGCTTTTGAACTGGAATAATGATCACAGCGCAAAAACAGCCGGCAGGATTCAACCCTGCCGGCTGTTTTCATATAATAAAGCATATATTAAAGGACATCGTCACGGCGGATATAACCGGGCGTTTGAGGATCGGAAACGATCTCTCTGCCCTTGGTGATCTTCGCCCATTTGTCAACAACCTGGTTCTCCAGATGTACGTCTTCGCAGATCACAGAGTTTGCCAGGATCACGCTGTTCTTTACAACAGCGCCTTTCTTGATCTCGCATCCGCGTCCGATAACACAGTTTTCAACAGTTCCCTCGATCAGGCAGCCGTTGGATACAACAGAATTCCTGATCTCTGCGCCGTCAAAATACTGAGTGGGGCAGGAATCGTTGGTCCTGGTGTAGATCGGCCATTCAGGATTGAACAGGTTCTGTGCTGTCTTGAGGTCAATAAGAGAAATATTGGCGTCAAAATAGCTCTTGAAATCAGTGATCGTAGCGAAGTATCCTCTGTGCGCTATGCCGCGGATATCCAGTTCTCCGCAGGATGCGTTTACGATCTGTGGAAGCGTGATCATGGAGGACATCTTTCTTGCTTTATGTATCAGTTCGATGAAAAGATCTTTCTTCATGATATAGGTATCCATGAAAATGTTGCGGTTCTTTGCGCTTCCGCGGTTCTTCTCGATGGATTCCACACCCTTCTGTTTGTTCAGGTTCAGGATATCGCAGTTCAGGAAAGCTTCCTTTGCGTTGTCCACAGAGTGATACAGAAGAGTAATGTCCGCGCCTGATTCAATATGTGCGTTCAGAAGAGCGGAATAATCCTGTGCGTATACCATGTAATTGGGAGCGATCACAACATAGGGAAGATGAGATCTTTCGATAAGCTCAATATTCTCCGTGAAGTATGCGATATCGGTATTGTAAATATCGTTCTCTGAGCTGTGCTCGGCAAAGAGAAGCTGAAGTTTGCCCCTCTTGGAGTTGATGTTGTAGTGACGGCCGGTTCCCAGATGTTCTGCCAGTGAACGCGGTTTACGTCTTACATATACATGAATATGGTCGATCCCGCTGTTGCTCATATTGGAGATCGGAAAGTCGATAACACGGTATCTTCCAAGGAAAGAAAACGCTCCGATCGGACGATATTCCTGCATTCCCTCCACTCTGATATGAGTTCCGGAAGATGTGATAATACCCAGTGCTTTAGCCATCTTATTCTACCCCCTTTACACGTTTTGACACAAGCTCGATATGTTCGCTGTCGGCGCTGCCCACTACTGCGTCTTTGCCGATCTTCACGCCGTCGGCTACAAGAGCTCTCTGGACAACCGCGCCGGCTTCCACTTCCACGCCGGGCATCAGGACGCTGTCGATAATCTTGGCGCCTTCACCTACTGTAGAACCGGTAAAGAGTACGGAGTTGGTAACTTCGCCTTCTACGATACAGCCCTGAGTGATGAATGCCTTGTTGATCTTGGCGTCCGGTCCGATATACTGCGGAAGGGCAGGTGTATCTTCCGTGTAGATCTTCCAGGTGGGATCGTTCAGGTCAAGCTCGTTGTTGCTGTCCAGAAGATCCATATTTGCTTCCCAGAGGGAATCGATGGTTCCTACATCTTTCCAGTAGCCTTTATATTTGTATGCTACCAGAGTTTTTCCATCTGCCAGAAGATCCGGGATGATGTCTTTTCCGAAATCGTGGTGGGAATCCGGATCTTTCATATCTGCCAGGAGCATCTTGCGCAGAAGCTTCCAGTCGAAAATATAGATACCCATGGAGGCAAGATTGCTCTTCGGGTGTTCCGGTTTCTCCTCAAATTCTACGATGTGTCCGGCCTCATCTGTGTTCATGATGCCGAAACGGCTTGCCTCTTTCATGGGAACTTCGATAACGGCGATGGTGGCGTCTGCCTTCATCTCCTTGTGGTAAGCAAGCATCTTTGCATAGTTCATCTTATAGATGTGGTCTCCTGAAAGGATCAGGACATATTCAGGAGAATACTGGTCGATAAAGTCAATGTTCTGAGCGATAGCATCGGCAGTGCCGCGATAAACGTCGAGATCGGAATCCGCTTTCTCACGGGGCGGAAGTACGAAAACGCCGCTCTCTCTGGCATCCAGGCCCCAGCGCCCGCCTGCTGCCACATAGCTGTTCAGAAGTACAGATTCGTACTGGGTCAGTACGCCGACAATGTCAATTCCGCTGTTGGCGCAGTTGCTCAAAGGGAAGTCAACAATGCGGTATTTGCCGCCGTATGAAACTGCTGGCTTGGCCACCTTGTTGGTGAGCTCATGGAGGCGGCTGCCGCGTCCGCCGGCCAGGATCATCGCTAACATGTTGTTTTGTTTCATAGTGAACCCTCACTTTCCTTTTATATATGCTTAGATGTATCTATTATACAATTTTTGTCTGCGAATTTCCATAATTTTAAGAAAAAAAGTGTAATTATATTGAATAAAAATTCGAGATATTGTAAAAGCTGTATTAAATACATGGTAATTTTATGAAAAATATGTATATTTTTACTGTAAAATTGAAATTCGATAATTACTGGACGGGATAGGGGATTTATATTATAATAACAAAATTAAGAGGATAAATAAGGGGATGCCGGCAGATACCGGCGTTTGATGCAGATTCGAGGGATACTGTGAAAAATAAATTAGAGGATTTTAAGAAATTTATTGTTTTCTGTCTGGCAAGTCTCGCAGTAATTGCTCAGACAGCAGTTTTTGCCTATGTCTGGTATGATTTTTACAGAGGGCTGATCTTTGAACCCTTCTGGAGGAAGGGTAACTGGGTGCTGATCGCGATTTATGCGCTGATCAATGTGCTGTTTTCTACTTTTTACGGAGGATTGCGCGTAGGTTACCTGAAGAGGATCGATGTATTTTATTCCATGGTCCTAGCGACGATCTGTACCAATGTGGTGACTTATTTTCAGATCACACTGATCAACCGGTGGTTCCTGGATCCGTGGCCCATGGTAGAGATGACTTTCGTACAGTTCGTGGTCATTGTGATATGGATCTTCGGTTCCAGATTTATTTACTCGAAGCTTTACCAGGCGAGAAGGCTTCTGGTGATCTATGGAGACCGGGATCCGGGCGACCTGATACATAAGATGAATTCCCGCAGGGACAAATATAATATCAGCGGTAAAGTGCACATCGATGCGGGCGAAAAAGAGATCCACAAAATGATGAAAGAGTACGACGGAGTGATCATCTGGGATCTTCCGGCCAATATCCGCAACAGATATCTGAAATACTGTTTCGCCCATTCCATCCGCTGTTATCTCAGTCCGAAGATCTCGGATGTGATCCTGATGGGAAGCGAGAGGATCCACCTGTTCGATACGCCGCTTCTGGTAGCGAAGAATATGGGACTTTCCATAGAGCAGCGCGCGGCCAAGAGACTTCTGGATATTGTGGTTTCCGGCATCGGGATCGTGGTGTGTTCGCCGTTAATGCTGTTTATTGCCGTTTGTGTGAAAGCATATGACAGAGGACCTGTGTTTTATTTTCAGGACCGGCTTACGTTGGGAGGAAAGCAGTTCAGGATATGTAAATTCCGCAGTATGCGCGTGGACTCCGAAAAAAACGGCGCCCGCCTGGCGTCCAAGCATGATTCCCGGATCACGCCGGTAGGGAAGATACTTCGTAACCTGCATCTGGACGAACTGCCGCAGCTTTTTAATGTTTTCGCAGGAGATATGTCCCTGGTGGGTCCCAGACCGGAACGCCAGTCGATCATGCGGGAATACTGTAAGGAAATTCCGGAATTCTACTATCGCCTGAAGGTAAAGGCCGGCCTGACAGGATATGCCCAGGTCTACGGGAAATACAATACTACGCCTTATGACAAGCTGAAACTGGACCTGTTCTATATCGAGAATTATTCCTTCTTTCTGGATCTGAAACTTCTGCTGATGACGGTGAAGATCTTTTTCCAGAAGGAAGTTTCGGAAGGCGTGGACGATAATCAGAAAAACGCGTTGAAAGACTCTGTAGAAGATTTTACAGAAGAGGCTGAAAAAAAGACGCGCCAGTAAAAAATAAAACTCCGGCATCCGGATAAGGGGATGTCGGAGTTTTTTTATCATCGGGTCAGCTGTTTTCCATGAAGTTAACGTATTCTGTGAGAACGGGCGCAGGTTCGCCGATCATTTTGATCTGGCCGTCATGCATCCACATAACTGTGTCACAGAGTTCTTTCAGAGTTTCGATGCTGTGGGATACGATCACCACGGTACGATCCTTGCTGGATATAAGGCTCTTCATTTTGTTGTAGCTTTTTTTCTTGAATTTCTGATCGCCCACACTTAAGACCTCGTCGATCAGCATAATGTCTGTCTCCAGGATCGCAGTGATAGAAAACGCAAGTTTGGAGTACATACCGCTGGAGTATGTCCGCACAGGCATATCGATAAAATCGCCCAGTTCCGCGAATTCCACAATTTCCTCTTCCTTGGCGCGAACTTCCTCCTCGGAAAAACCGAGAAGCATTCCGGAAAGGATGATGTTCTCGCGGCCTGTCATCTCCCGCTGGAACCCGACTCCGATGGAGAGCAGGGAAATACTGTGTCCATGCAGGTCTATGGTTCCGCTGTCCGGAGAAAAGATTCCGGCCAGTGCGTTCAGTGTTGTGGACTTGCCGCTTCCGTTCTTGCCGATGATCCCCAGGATTTCTCCCTGGCGCACATAAAAGGAAATTCCTTTTACCGCCACAAAGCGTTCGGCAGTGCGATGCCGGAAATGCAGCAGACTCTTTTTAATAGAAGTCTTTTTCAGATTCTGATAGCTGATCACGAGATCAGTTATGTCTATCGCATGTTTTTCTTCCATAATTCCTCCTTATTCCGTACCGGACGGATCCGGTATCAGATCACCTTGACGTAGCTGTTTTCGTTTCTGTAGATCAGGCGTACGCCCAGAATACTTATGACAAGCCCGAACAGGAACCAGCCGAAAAGCAGAGGCAGATCCGGTGTTTTCTCATAGAGGACACAGTCTCTCATGGCAGTGAGAAGGAAGGCGATGGGATTGCCTTTCCCCACATAACTGTTGAACGGCGCCGGCAGACGGTCCATGATATTCCAGAACACACCGGTAAGGTAGAACAGAAGTCTGAGGGCAATGTTCAGTACATTGGAAAGATCCTCCACAAACACGCCGAAGTGCAGGAAAAAACATCCCAGCCCGAATACGATCACAAATAAAGTGATCAGTATCGGGATAAAAAACAGCACATTCCATGTAATGGGTACACGCCATACGGCCAGCATGGCGATGATGATCAGCAGGGAGATGAACATTTTGAAACCATTAACTCCCATCTTGATGATCAGAAGGATGAATTTCGGTATATAAACCTTGGAAACAATAGCTTTATTATTCTTGATCACGCGCACGCTCTGGATGAGGGTCTTGTTGAAAAAGTCCCACATCGTGATGCCGATAAAAACAAATACTGCGAAGTATGGTTCCCTGGATTTAAATACATAACCGAACATGAATACGTAAATCAGCATGAAACAGAGGGGGTCCAGTATCCACCACAGCCAGTTCAGATAAGAATTGGCGATCTCGGATTTCAGCTGCGCCCTGGAAGAATATATGGCGTACTTCCAGTACTTGTTCATGTCATTTATGAATCTCTTTAACATAAAATCCGCTCCTATATAAACTATATAAATATGATCTGAGTATATAAAGATGCCGGGCGGAAATCAGCCTTCTGTCCCGGCATCATATTATAATACACTACCGGATAATGATTGACAAGGGATAAATCGGTCTGTTTTGAAAAAACTGGCACTAAAAAAAGCATAAAAATTCAATGTTTTACTTGATTAACGTGTGAATCAGTGATATAATTTGTAACATGTTCGAGAGACAAACACAAGTGTCTTTCCTGAAAAAACAAGAGGAGGGAATAGTTATGAAGAAAAAACTTATGTCAGTATTACTGGCCGCTGCAATGGTAGCTGCCACCGCAGTTCCGGCTTTTGCGGCGGATACTGTGAAGATCGGTGTGTACGAGCCGGCGTCAGGCGATAACGGCGCAGGCGGAAAGCAGGAAACCCTTGGTATCCAGTACGCCAACAGTGAGACTCCTACAGTGGAGATCGACGGCAAAGAATATACAGTAGAACTGGATATCGTGGATAACGAGTCTTCCAATGACAAGGGACCGTCAGCAGCTGCCCAGCTGGTAAGCGACGGCGTATCCATCGTGCTTGGTTCCTATGGATCCGGCGTATCCATCGCGGCTTCCGATATCTTTAAACAGGGCGGTATCCCGGCGCTGGGCGTTACCTGTACAAATCCTCAGATCACTCAGGGAAATACACATTACTTCCGTATCTGTTTCCTGGATCCTTTCCAGGGTACCGTACTTGCCAACTTTGCAAACGATCAGTTTGAAGCCAAGAAGGCGTATGTCCTTACGAAACTGGGAGACGACTACTCAGCAGGACTTGGACATTACTTTACAGAAGCTTTTGAGGAACTGGGCGGTGAAGTTGTAGAGGAGACCTTCCCGGAAGGAAACAGTGACTTTGCTTCCTATATTACATCCGCAAAGAATGCGGAGGCAGATGTGTTCTTTGCTCCCACATCTACAGAGGCGGCAGCCCTGATCATCGAGCAGGCGGCTTCTCAGGGACTGGAAATGCCTATCATGGCAGGTGATACCTGGGATTCCAACGTTATCCTCAACGCGGCGCAGGGCAAGGATGTACAGATTTATGTAACTACTTTCTATCAGGAAGGCGGAAACGCGGAATTTGACGCCGGAATGAAAGAATTCATCAATTCTGATTCCACCAACACAGCCAACAACGGCGGAGACGATACCATCGCGGCTGTATCTGCAATGGGATATGACGCATATTATGTAGCTCTTGAAGCGCTTAAAGCGGCAGGTTCCACCGATCCGGCAGATGTGAATGAGGCTCTGTGGGATGTCACCTACGACGGTGTCTGCGGACATGTGGAATTTGATGAGAACGGCGACGCCAAGAGAGATAACGCTTATGTTAAGACTGCGAACACCGAGACAGGCGCGTGGGATTTCGTAGGCGAGCAGGGAATTGACTGATCAGAAAACAGTATTTTGAACATCTGATTTAGTGATACCGAGGCGGGAACAACTCCCCGCCTCGGTGTTATGATTATTTACAGAAATAAATATATCAGCCAGGAAGCGGGGCCTGTTCGCAAGGCTTCAGATCCTGGATTTAGGGAGAGATTTCATGGAATGGTTCAGTAAGAATCTGCCTTACCTGCTTGCGGGTGTGTCTGTAGGCGGACAGTATGCTCTGATCGCTATCGGATATACCATGGTGTATGGCATATTACGATTGATTAACTTCGCTCATGGCGATATTTTCATGATCGCAGGTCTGATCATGATCTATGCGTCGGCTTCCATGCCGATGTACGTTTCCATACCGCTGGTGCTGATCGCGACAGTGATCCTTGGTTTTCTTATAGAACGGGTGGCGTATAAGCCTCTCCGCTCCGCGCCCAGGATGTCGGTTATGATCTCGGCTATCGGCGTTTCCTATCTTCTGCAGAATCTGGCTCTGTATATCACGGGCGGACTTGCCCAGCAGTATCCGGCGATCCCCTGGATCAGCGATACAATTCAGGTTTTCGGCGCCAGCACGAAGAGAGTGACGGTGATCACGCCGGTCCTGACCATCGTTCTGGTGATCGTTCTGGTAGCGCTAATCAAATATACCAAGATCGGTATGGCTATGAGAGCGGCTGCCAAGGATTTTGAGACGTCCCAGCTGATGGGTATCAAGATCAATTCCGTGATCAGCATGACATTTATCATCGGTTCCTTCTTGGCGGCTGTGGGAAGCCTTCTGTTCTTTACCAACTATACAGGCGTTACGCCTACCGTAGGCGCCATGCCCGGCCTGAAGGCATTTGTCGCTGCGGTATTCGGCGGCATCGGCTCTATTCCCGGTGCAGTCATCGGGGCCTTTATTATCGGTATCTGCGAGAATATCATCAAGGGAATGGGATGGACCACATTCTCCGACGCATTTACTTTTGCACTTTTAATTATAGTTCTGATTGCGAAGCCGACCGGTCTGTTCGGTGAGAAGGCAACAGATAAGGTATGACAGAGGAGGCGTGATTATGACAAAGAAAAAAGCGGCAGTCATAAACGTCGCCCTGATCGCGGCGCTCCTGATTGCCTTATATATAATGGAACAGATACTTCCGCCTACGGCAATGGTCTTCACTGTTCTGAAAAAAGGCGCGATCTACGCGCTGGTGGCGGTATCCATGAACCTTCTGAACGGTTTTACAGGCCTCTTTTCTCTGGGACAGGCAGGATTTATGCTCCTCGGGGCGTACACCTACGGCATACTGACTATCCCGGTAGAGCAGAGGGAGTTTGTATATCAGTATTTTGACGGCGGTATTGTCAAATTTACCGTACCCGTAGTCGTGGCGCTGATCGCGGCGGGCGCGGTTGCGGCGGTGTTCGCTTATCTCATCGGTCTTCCGGTGCTCCGCCTGAAGAGCGACTATCTGGCGATCGCCACTCTGGGATTCGCGGAGATCATCCGCGCCGTGTTCCAGTGGGATAAGCTGGGACCTTTGACCAACGGCTCCAACCTTCTGAGAAGTTATCCCACATTCCAGAGCGTGCTATATCCCTTCATTGTATCGGGAATCTGTATCGCCATCATCGTGATGCTGATCAATTCCACCTACGGACGCGCGTTCAAGGCGATCCGTGACGACGAGGTGGCTGCGGAGGCCATGGGAATCAACCTGGCCCACCATAAAAGGATGGCATTTATCATCAGCTCGTTTTTTGCCGGCGTTTCCGGCGCCCTTCTGGCCATGTACCAGACTACGATCCAGGCGTCTATGTTCAAGTCCGCCATGACATACGAGATCCTTCTTATCGTGGTGATCGGCGGTATCGGATCTGTGACGGGAAGCTGCATCAGTTCCTTCCTGTTCATTATCTTCTCCGAGTGGATCTTAAGATTCCTGGACAACGATACTTATATAGGAAGTTTCCATGTGCCGCTTCTGCGTTCAGGTTTCCGTAAAGTCGTATTCTCTGTGATCATCATGGTCATCGTACTTTTCTTCCGAAAGGGAATCATGGGAACCAGGGAATTCTCCGTGCAGGGAATCTGCAATTTCTTCACCGGAAAGTCCAGGAAGAAAAAAGCTGTGAAGGGAGGAGACTCCAATGACTGAAAACGTTCTTAAGGTAGAAAACGTTACCATGCAGTTCGGCGGCGTTCTGGCTGTCGACAACATGAACATTGAAGTAAATAAAGGCGAGATCATATCTCTCATCGGCCCCAACGGAGCGGGAAAGACCACCGCGTTCAACGTGATCACGGGAGTTTACGCGCCTACCAACGGAGCGGTTTATTTCAACGGTAAGAAAATTATCGAGAACCATCCCCAGGGAAAAATGAAAAAGCTTTACCAGGGGGAGAACAACGGTAAATATTCCTCCGTCCTGGCGCCTACGCCGGATAAGATCACGAAACTGGGTATTGCCAGAACGTTCCAGAATATCCGCCTGTTTAAAAGCCAGACGGCCTTTGAAAATATTCTGATCGCAAAGCATCTGAGAAGGACGAGCAATCTTTTCACTGCCACCTTCCATCTCAACGGAAAGGAAGAGGCGCAGATGAGAGAGGAAGCGGAGGAGCTTCTCAGGATCCTGGGTCTGGAGGATGTGCGGGATGAGCTGGCGACTTCTCTTCCCTACGGAAAACAGCGCCGTCTGGAAATCGCCAGAGCCCTGGCGACGAAGCCGGAGCTTCTGCTCCTGGACGAGCCGGCTGCGGGTATGAATCCTCAGGAAACAGATGAGCTGACGGCATTTATAGCCAGGATCAGAGATGAGTTCGGACTTACTATTTTCATGATCGAGCATCATATGGACCTTGTTATGGAGATTTCCGACAGGATTTATGTACTGGATTTCGGTAAACCCATTGCAGCGGGCACTCCGGATGAGATCCAGAACAATCCGAGAGTAATCGAAGCATATCTGGGAGGTAGTATGGATGAGTAATATACTGGAAGTAAAAGATCTGAACGTATCCTACGGCGGGATCAAAGCCGTAAAAAATATCAGCTTTCAGGTTCCGAAAGGGGAAGTGGTCACGCTGATCGGCGCCAACGGAGCGGGAAAAAGCTCCACTCTCCGTTCTATCGTGGGTCTGGTGAAACCGGCCTCAGGAAGCATTCTCCTGGACGGAGAGGAGATCGCGGGAAAAGCTCCGGAACAGATCGTGTCAAAGGGGATCACCCTTGTGCCGGAAGGCAGGAGAGTTTTCGCGGATCTTACAGTTCTGGAGAATCTGAAGATCGGGGCATATATGAGAAAAGATTCTCTGGAGGACGATCTGAACTGGTGTTATGACCTTTTTCCCAGATTGAAGGAACGTCACTGGCAGCTTGCCGGAACTCTCTCCGGCGGCGAGCAGCAGATGCTGGCCATCGCCCGGGCGCTGATGAGCCGTCCGGAGATCATTATGATGGACGAGCCGTCTCTGGGACTTGCGCCCATTGTTGTGCGCGGCGTGTTCGACATCATCCGTGAGATCAACCGTCAGGGCAAGACGATCCTTCTGGTGGAGCAGAACGCCAATATGGCGCTTCACGCCGCCAACCACGGGTATGTAATGGAGACGGGAAGGATCACACTTTCCGGTACGGGAGAGGAACTTGCGGCCAATGAATCCGTTAAGGCCGCATATCTGGGAAAACAGCGTAAAAATTAATATCTGTATAATGGAAAAGGCTTGACTTCCAAAGGGGTCTGTGATAAACTGGACAGGCGACATGGAAGTTGGGTCTTTTTTTTATGCCCGAAATTATCCCTGACAGATAATGTTCCGGCTGAGAGAAGACCGTGCAAATGAAAACACTGGAGGTGGAAGTTGTGCGCGTAAAGATTACATTGGCTTGTACGGAGTGCAAACAGCGTAACTACAATATGACCAAGGAGAAGAAAAACCATCCTGAGCGTATGGAAACCAAGAAATATTGTAAGTTCTGCCATAGACACACTCTGCACAAGGAAACGAAGTAATCACAGAGATTGTGAGGTTAGACTATGCAGGAGAAAGAAAAAGCTACTGGCAAACGTCAGAAAAAAAACTGGTTTCAGGGACTTAAATCAGAGTTCAATAAGATTGTATGGACTGACAGGCCCACTCTGGTTAAGCAGACAGTGGCAGTGACAGTGATTACAGTAATTCTGGCTGTGATGATCAGCATTATGGATTCAGCTATTCTGGAAGGTATCAATCTTTTAGTAGGATAAGGATAACGGTGATTATATGTCAGAAGCAAAATGGTATGTTGTTCATACCTATTCCGGGTATGAGAACAAAGTAAAGGCCAACATCGAGAAAACAATCGAAAACAGACATCTGGAAGATCAGATCCTTGAGGTGCGCGTTCCTCTGCAGGAGGTTGTGGAGATGAAGAACGGCGCGGCGAAGCAGGTTCAGAAGAAGATGTTTCCGGGATATGTGCTGATCAATATGGTCATGAACGATGATACCTGGTATGTAGTCCGCAACACCAGAGGCGTAACCGGTTTTGTAGGACCGGGATCCAAGCCCGTGCCCCTTACCGACGAGGAGATGAGACCGCTGGGAATCCGCGAGGAGACCGTTCAGGTTGACTTTGCGGAGGGCGACATGGTAGTAGTTACAGGCGGAGCCTGGAAGGATACCGCCGGCGTTGTTACTGCTATCAATACCCAGAAGCAGACTGTGACCATCAATGTCGAGCTGTTCGGCCGCGAAACACCGGTTGAGATAAGTTTCGCAGAAATCAGGAAAGCGTAACACATTCAAGTGGGAGGGAAAAACCCCCGACAATACCACATAGGAGGTGCCGAAAAATGGCAAAAAAAGTAACAGGTTATATTAAATTACAGATTCCGGCTGGCAAGGCAACCCCGGCTCCGCCGGTAGGTCCGGCTCTTGGACAGCACGGAGTAAACATCGTACAGTTTACAAAAGAGTTCAATGCAAGAACAGCAGATCAGGGCGATCTGATCATCCCGGTAGTGATCACTGTTTACGCAGACAGAAGTTTCAGCTTCATAACCAAAACTCCGCCGGCAGCAGTCCTTCTGAAGAAGGCCGCTAACATCAAATCCGGTTCCGGCGTGCCCAACAAGACAAAAGTTGCGAAGGTTACCAAGGCTCAGGTTCAGGAGATCGCAGAGCTGAAGATGAAAGACCTGAACGCAGCTACTCTTGAGGCAGCTATGAGCATGATTGCAGGTACTGCAAGAAGCATGGGAATTGAAGTAGTAGACTAAGTAAACGACAGAAACTACAGAATGAAGTGGGAGGGAAGTTCCCGCGATTACCACAGGAGGTTATAGAAATGAAACGAGGAAAAAGATACGTGGAAGCTGCCAAGGCAGTAGACCGCGCAACATTATATGATACCGCCGAGGCGATCAGCCTGGTAAAGAAATCCGCAGTTGCCAAATTTGACGAGACCATCGAAGCTCACATCCGTACAGGCTGCGACGGACGTCATGCAGATCAGCAGATCCGTGGAGCTGTTGTTCTTCCTCACGGAACCGGTAAGAAGGTTCGCGTACTTGTATTCGCAAGAGACGCTAAAGCAGAGGAAGCCAAGGCTGCAGGCGCTGAGTATGTAGGCGCTGAGGAGCTCATCCCGAAGATCCAGAACGAGGGATGGCTTGATTTCGACGTTGTTGTTGCTACACCGGACATGATGGGCGTTGTAGGACGTCTGGGCCGTGTGCTCGGACCGAAAGGCCTGATGCCGAACCCGAAAGCCGGAACTGTAACCATGGACGTTACCAAAGCGGTTCATGATATCAAAGCAGGTAAGATCGAGTACCGTCTCGACAAGACCAATATCATCCATGTTCCGGTAGGTAAAGCTTCCTTTACTGAGGAACAGTTAAGCGACAACTTCCAGACGCTTATTGAAGCTATTCTTAAGGCAAGACCGAGCACTGTAAAAGGCCAGTATCTGAAGAGCGTGACTCTTACATCTACTATGGGCCCCGGAGTGAAGATCAACCCGATGAAATTAGCTTAATAGATGCATGAAAAGTGGTTGTGGGAAAACGTAAATCCGTTTTTTCACAACCCTTTTTTATTTCTCTGTTTTCTGTGATATAATATATCCGGATATGCTTTAAAGACAGTTTACAGACAGCAGTGATAATATGATAAAATCAAAATAACCGGCCAGGCATCAGTCCGGCGATAACAAAGGAGAAAAGATTACATGGCGGCGAGACGGCGCAGAAGAAGAAAAAATAAAAATGGAACCCTGTTTTTCTGTATTGTTGTGGAGATCATAGCGGTTCTCGCCCTTATAGGGATCCTGGGCTGGCGTTACGGAGTGGCCGACTGGATCTCACAGATGGGGAAACCGGTAGTGCAGGAACTTGATATCTCCGGGATCAACAGTTCCCATGCAGTGCTGATGCAGGCGCGGGGCGGCAAAATCATCGGCGAGATTGGGGGAGAGGAGACTATTTATCCGGCCTCCATGACCAAGATCATGACAGCCATTGTGGCTATTGAGGAACTGAGCGATCTGGAACAGGAGATCACTCTGACCAGCGACATGTTCGCGGGCCTGTATGAAAGAGACGCCACGCAGGCGGGCTTTCAGCCGGACGAGACTGTCCGGGCCATAGATCTGCTTTACGGGGTCATGCTGCCTTCAGGAGCGGAATGCTGTATTGCACTGGCGGATTCCATAGCGGGATCTGAGGAGGGATTCGTGGAACTGATGAATCAGAAGGCGGAGAAGCTGGGAATGGATGGAACGCATTTCTGCGACACTACAGGCCTTCACGATCCAGATCACTACAGTACGGCGAAGGATATCGCGATCCTTTTGAAATATGCTATCCGAAACGATACGTTCCGCGAGATCATTGAAAGTCCTTATCATTCCACCCCGGGAACCAATATCCATCCGGACGGGATTACTTTTTACAGCAGTATGTTCAATCATCTTCCAGACCCCACAGTGACCGGAGGAAAGATCCTTGGAGGAAAAACCGGCTTTACCAATGACGCCGGACTGTGTCTGGCAAGCTATGCGGAAATCGACGGAACAGAATATATACTTGTGACCGCAGGGGCGTTTTCGGCGGGTACGCCGCATATCGATGACGCGGTAACGATTTATAACCGTCTGGGAGAAGCGGCGCTGGCATTACATGATGAATGACTGGAGAATACTAAAAATCAGAAAATAATAGTGTACAAGGGGCAAGAACAATGGAACCACAGAAACTGGTGGAAGTTATGAATGTGGCGGAACGGCTGAAGGATACAGTACGTCACTGTTATACTTCCGGCGGACGGAGAGAAAGTGTGGCAGAGCATTCCTGGAGGACGGCTCTAATGGCGTACTTCGTCAGCGTTGAATTTCCGGATGCGGATCTGGAAAAGCTTCTGAAAATGTGCCTGATCCATGATCTGGGAGAAGCATTTACGGGAGATATTCCTACTTTTGAAAAAACAGAGGAAGATGAGAAAAAAGAAGAAAAGATTTTGGAAAAATGGCTTATGTCCTTACCGAAACCATTTAACCGGGAGATGACAGAACTTTTCCAGGAGATGTCGGAGAGAAAGTCTCTGGAAGCTAAATTTTTTAAGGCGCTCGATAATCTGGAGGCATTAATACAACATAATGAATCAGACATTCATACATGGATTCCGCTGGAGTATTCTCTGCAGATGACTTACGGAAACGATAAAGCAGAGTTTTCGGATTATATGAAAAATCTGAGAGATGAGGTACGAAAGGACAGTATGCGGAAAATCAGAGAAGAGGGAAGCTTTTTCTTGTAAAAAAAGGGACTTGCGATACTGTCGATATCTCAAGTCCCTTTTCCAATATCCTGTTTTACATGAACCGAACATTAGCTGCCGGTTCTGTTCCTGCAATATATTTTCGGATTAGCCGAAGTATCTCTTCAGAAGGCCTGCGAATGCTTTTCCGTGACGGGCTTCGTCTCTTGCCATTTCATGAACAGTATCATGGATAGCGTCAAGATTTGCTTCTTTTGCACGTTTAGCAAGATCGAATTTACCAGCGGTTGCGCCGTTCTCTGCCGCTACACGCATCTCAAGGTTCTTCTTGGTGCTGTCTGTTACAACTTCGCCAAGCAGTTCAGCAAATTTTGCTGCATGCTCAGCCTCTTCGTAAGCTGCCTTCTCCCAGTATAAGCCGATCTCCGGATATCCTTCTCTGTGAGCAACTCTTGCCATTGCAAGATACATACCAACCTCAGAGCACTCGCCCTCGAAGTTTGCTCTCAGATCTGCCAGGATATCTTCGCTTACACCTTTTGCAACGCCTACAACGTGCTCGGCAGCCCATGTCATCTCAGAATCCTGCTTGGTGAATTTCTCAGCCGGAGCCTTGCAGATCGGACATACTTCCGGAGCTGTATCGCCTTCATGAACATAACCACATACACTACATACCCATTTTGCCATAGTAATAATCTCCTTTTCTAAATTTGTTTTTAGTAATAATAGTAATTGTTACTGTTTTGCTATGCCTTTAATCTATCACAAAGTTTTTTAAATGTCAAGAGGAAATCTTAACATTTTTCTTTTTTAAAACAGTTTTCACAGAGTCCGGAAAATCTTGCGGTGCATTCTGCAATTTTTCCGCTAAAATTTTTTTCGGCTCTGTGGATGATATCCTGAAGATCCCCTGTTTCCAGATCCTGTACGCATCCGCAGCTGGTGCAGATAAAGTGACAGTGGGGGTCGGTCCTGCCGTCGAAACGGTCGGCTCCGCCAAAGCTTTCAAGCTTCTGTATTTCTCCAATATCAGACAGGAGAGAGAGATTGCGGTAAACAGTTCCAAGACTGATATTGGGATATAAGATCTTCATATTTTCATATACTGTATCTGCGGTCGGATGATCCGTGCGGGTCATAAGGAATTCCTTGATGGATTCTCGCTGACGGCTGTATTTCAATGCGGTCATAAACTCACTCCCTTCTTTTCTGGTTTATATTTGCAGCTTCTTTATTGATAACAATAATGGTTACTGATATTATATGGAAGTATATGCCTGTTTGTCAAGACAAATAAAAAAATCCTCCGGAATCAGGACAGATATCTGTTCAGATTCCGAAGGATTGGATGAGGCTTATGGTTTTTATTTCTGGTTTTGTGTTATTTTGCGTAAAAGATCTTTGTCAGGTATGCCGGGTTCCGTCATATTTACAGGGTCCAGGATACGGTCCAGTTCTTCCGCGTTCAAAAGCTGTTCTTTCAGGATAAGGCTGCGCACGGATTCGCCTGTTTTCATTGCCTGTTTGGCAATGTCCGCAGCTTTCTGGTATCCCACATAAGGACAGATAGCGGTGATGACTCCCACACTGTTTTCCACCAGATAGCGGCAGCGCTCTTCATTGGCGGTGATGCCGGTGATGCAGTTGTTCACAAAAGTGCGGACAGCGTAGGCCAGCGTGTCGATGGACTGGAACATGCAGTAGAAAATAATGGGCTCGAAGGCGTTCAGTTCCAGCTGTCCGGCCTCGGCGGCCATAGTGATGGTAACGTCGTTGCCGATGATATTAAAGGCCACCTGGTTGACTACTTCCGGGATCACGGGATTCACCTTGCCGGGCATAATGGAGGATCCGTTCTGTCGTGCGGGAAGATTGATCTCCCCGAAGCCGGCTCTGGGGCCGGAGGACATAAGGCGGAGATCGTTGGCGATCTTGGAAAGAGTGACGGCGCAGGCCTTAATAGATCCGGAAACGGCCACAAAGGGATCCAGGTTCTGGGTAGAGTCGATCAGGTCGAAGGCCTGGACAAAATCCATATCCGCAACCTGCACCAGGTTGGGAACGATCCTTTCCAGATAGGCCTCGTCGGCGTTGATGCCTGTTCCGATAGCGGTACCGCCCATATTCAGAGTGCGCATCTCATCCATGGCCTTATCCATACGGTTGATATCCCGCATAACGGCTACAGAGTAAGCATGGAATTCCTGGCCGAGACGGATGGGAACCGCGTCCTGCATCTGGGTCCTTCCCATTTTGATCACATGGTCGAATTCCGCCGCCTTGTCGCAGAAGGCTTTATGCAGGCGGAGAAGTTCTTTTTTCAGTCTTTTCAGCAGCCGGAGAGACGTCATTTTTCCGGCGGTGGGGATCACGTCGTTGGTGGACTGGCCGCAGTTTACGTGATCGTTGGGATTGACCAGAGAATAATCGCCTTTTTTGCCGCCCAGGATCTCAATGGCCCGGTTGGCGATGACTTCGTTGGCGTTCATGTTCAGGGAGGTGCCGGCGCCGCCCTGGATAGGATCCACGATAAAATCGTCATGGAATTTTCCCGCGATGATCTCGTCGCAGGCCTGGACAATGGCGGTGGCTCTCTTTTTATCAAGAATTCCGATCTCGCAGTTGGTGATGGCCGCGGCTTTTTTTATGTAAGCCAGGCTGTTGATGATCTCGGGATGCATGTTAAGGCCTGTAATAGGAAAGTTCTCCGCGGCGCGGAGAGACTGCACTCCGTAGTAAACGTCTTCCGGAACATCTTTTACGCCGATGGAATCTTTTTCCCGGCGGTAGTCGGTTGTATGTGTATCCATTGTGTTTTTTCTCCTTCTCCTGAAATCCGGGCGGCCGACGGGCCCGGGAATCTTTTTTGTTGTCTTCAGTATACGTACAGGATATAATATAATCAAATACATATATTAATATAGATAATATAATAATTATGTTATAGAAGAAGGAGAGGAGGATGGAAATGGCGGAAGACGATACCAGGATGTTTCAGGGCAGAGAATATGTTTACGCGGTATACCGGGAAAAAAGTTTCTCCCGCGCCGCCCAGAAACTGTTTATCTCCCAGCCGTCCCTCAGCGCCGCGGTGAAAAGAGCGGAGGATCGGATCGGCTATCCTGTTTTTGACAGGAGCACAAAACCTCTGAAGCTTACGGAATGTGGTGAAAAATATATTGCCGCCGTGGAAAAAATGCTGGCCGCGGAGCAGGAATTCTATCATTATGTCAATGATCTGGGAGAACTGAAGACCGGCAATCTCACGCTGGGAGGCAGCAGCCTCTTTTCTTCCTGGATCCTGCCTCAGATCATGGGAAGGTTTTCCAGAAAATACCCCATGGTGAAGATCTCCCTTGTGGAGGAAAGCACTTCGCGGCTGGAGGAGCTTCTGCAGAACGGCGGCGTGGATCTCATGATGGATAACTGCGATCTGGACAGCGCCGTATTCGACAGTTGTGTGTATCAGAAGGAACATCTTCTTCTTGCGGTTCCCGGCGCCTTTGCGGTCAACGGGAAACTTCAGGAGTATGCGGTTCCCGCCAGGGAAATCCGAAGGGGGAAGCTGTCGGAGTCAGAGATACCGCCGGTTCCCCTGGAATATTTCAGGGACGAGCCCTTCGCGCTTCTGAAACCGGATAACGATACAAGGAAACGGGCCATGAATCTGTGCAGGCTTCACGGCTTTGAACCGAGAATGATCTTTGAGCTTGACCAGCAGCAGACGGCGTATCATGTCACCTGCTCCGGACTGGGCGTTTCTTTTGTCAGCGACACCCTGATCATTTACGGAGGAGCGAACCCCGGCGTGGTCTATTACAGGCTGGACGGCGCGGACAGCTTCCGGGACCTGTTTTTCTACTGGAAAAAGGGCCGGTATTTCAGCCGCGCCATGGGCGAATTCCTGAAGACCGCGGGCTGTGAGAGAGAAAAGTCCGGGCGGCGGCAATAGTATGCAGATCATTTATATTTTAAGAAAGTCTTAATAATTTACCCCGTTTATTTTAAGCATCATCTGATATCCTGATCCCAGGAAAGACAAAACGACAGAACTTTTTGAACATGGAGGTACGGCAGCGTGGCGGAAATACTTGTTTGTGACGACGACAAAGCGATCGTGGAGGCGATTGAGATCTATCTGGCCCAGGAAGGGCATCATATTCTGAAGGCGTACGACGGAGAGGAGGCCCTTAAGATCCTGAAAGCGCAGCATGTGGATCTGCTTGTGATCGACGTGATGATGCCGAAACTCGACGGGATCCGGGCAACACTGAAGATCCGGGAAGAGCTTTCTCTTCCCATCATCATCCTTTCCGCAAAGTCCGAGGATGCGGACAAGATTCTGGGATTAAACGTGGGAGCGGACGATTATGTGACCAAGCCCTTTAATCCTCTGGAACTGGTAGCCAGAGTCAGATCCCAGCTCAGAAGATATACGCAGCTGGGAGCCGCCGCGGGGACTGTCCGGGCGAACGTCTACGAGACGGGAGGCCTTTCTGTGGACGACGATAAGAAAGAAGTCCGGGTGGACGGCGACCTGGTGAAGCTTACGCCCATCGAGTACCGCATCCTTCTGTTCCTCATCAAGAATAAGGGAAGAGTCTTTTCTATCAGTCAGATTTACGAAAATATCTGGAACGAGGAAGCATTCGCCGCGGATAATACGGTGGCGGTCCATATCCGCCATATCCGGGAGAAGATCGAGATCAATCCCAGAGAACCCAGATATCTGAAAGTAGTCTGGGGTCTGGGATACAAAGTGGAAAAGCTGTAGAGGGACCGGACAGAAAGGGGTAGATGATGATGAAGAAACGGTGGTACAGAAATAAATGGACAAAAGGGATACTGGCGGCGCTTGGGATCGTGTCCGTGGCGGGAGCGGCAGTGAGCGCGGGAACTGTGATCGGGATCGGTTCCATGGGGATATATCCCTTTGACAGCGAAAGCTATACGGAGTCCAGGAGCTTTGCGAATGAGATGTTCAAAAGTTCCAATACCATACTGCACGCGGTCCGGAACGCGGATTTTCCGGGAGACGACGAGGGAGTGATCGATCTTGAGGAAGTGCTCCTGGGAGATCCCATAAGCCATGAAAATACCTCCGGACTGGCCTACAGCGCCGGCGACCTGGAAGAGTGGGCCGAAAGCGGATGGATGGACGAAGATACGGAAAACATCCTCATCTGTACAAAGAAAGACGGAGGAGAAGAGTATCTCTATTTCGATGAATTTAACGATAAGATCCGCAGCGGAGAACTGGAGATACAGATCAACGGAACGATCGACGGATACGGGGCGGACCAGGCGGTGGAGTACGCCTCTGCAGAGGATTATGAAGCGGCCCGGTCGGCGGCGGAATTCGACCAGGCGGAAGAGATGCTGGAATGGCTCAGGAACCGGGATTTTGTTTATGATACAGGGATAAGCGACAGTTATTACGGCGCCTGTGTGGTCGACAGGGAAGATGAAATCGTCTATACAGACGTGAAAAATTTTTCCGACTACGCTGTGACAGAGAAATTTCATCCTCAGGGGGCGGACAGCATTCTGGATGTTCTGAATGAGGAACCTCAGTGGCAGGGCAGGATCCATGACGCTTATCAGGCTCTGACGGAGGCTTTGAATCAGGCGTCTCTGGCGATACAGGCAAAGGAAACTCTCGAAGAAATCAGCGGAGAGGGACGTACCAATCTGAACTATGTATTTGCGGATAACGGCGCGGATAAGGTATACACAAATGTGAAGAACCTGAAGGACGCGGATTATGACAGTGTGTGGGAACAGATCGATCGGGACTCCGGTTCCTATATGATCCTTACTCCGGAGGAAGGAAATACCAATCTCAATTCCGCGGCGAACGGCCTTCAGGACTGGAAGACTCTGGCGGAAGGCTACTGTACGGATAAAGGAGATTATCTGTTCGCCGTATGGGTGGGAGAGAATCTGACAATCCCGGACTTCCTTGCGCAGGCTCAGGAAAATTACGTGAAATATGCCGGATGGCTGCCTGGACTTATGGCAGGCGGTCTTTTGTCGGTCGTTCTTTTTGGTTTCTGCATGGTCTTTCTCACAGCGGGAGCGGGACGCGCCAATGAGGACGAAAAGGTTCATCTGAACTTTTTTGACAGATGGTTTACGGAGATCGCGGCGCTTCTGGTTGTGGGTATCTGGCTTGCAGGAGTGACGCTGGTACTGGATATCTTTACCTGGAGCCTGGAAGTAGACGAGATTGGGTATCTTATCGTCTTTCTGATCCTGGGTCTGTGGACGGGGATCTGGTTTTTCACCGGCTGGACCAGTCTGGCAAAGAGGATCAAAGCGGCTTCCATATGGAAAAACAGCTTTGTGAGATGGTTCTTCCTTATTGTCGTGAAAATCTGCAGGAAGATATGGGATCTGGCCACGGAGATCATGGAGATTTTCGCCCATAACACTGCCAGCCGTCTGAAGATGGCGCTGATTTTCGGTGGATTCTGCCTCTTCCAGTTCGTGGTATGCGGGATGATCTTCGTCGGCGGAATGCCCGTCCTGATCCTTATCCTGGGAGCCGCGGACGCGGCGGGGCTGGTATATCTTTTGAGGAAAGCCCGGGGAAGGGAACACATTCTGGAAGGGCTGAAAAAGATCACAGACGGGGACCTTCAGTACAAAATCCCCTTGGACCGGCTTACCGGAGAGCAGCGGACCATCGCGGAGTATATCAACCGCATCGGCGAGGGCCTCGACGCTGCGGTGGAAAACAGTGTGAAAAACGAGAGGATGAAAACAGAGCTGATCACCAATGTGTCCCATGACATTAAGACGCCTCTGACCTCCATTATCAACTATATCGATCTTTTGAAAAGAGAGCATCCCACAGATCCCAAAATCTGCGGATATCTGGATATCCTGGAAGAGAAGGCCCAGAGGCTCAAGAATCTTACCGAAGATGTGGTGGAAGCGTCCAAAGCCAGCACAGGTAATATTTCCCTGGAAATGGCGGATCTGAATTTTGTGGAACTGGTGCATCAGGTGATCGGAGAATTTGAAGAAAAATTCCGGGAAAAGAATCTTACCCTGATGGTTCATTTCGAGGACGAAGAAGCCATTATCTGCGCGGACGGCAGGAGACTGTGGAGGGTTCTGGAAAATGTTTTCGGGAACGTGGCGAAATACGCCATGGAGAATACCAGAGTATATGCGGAAATGAAAGTAGAAAAGCCGGCGGTGACATTTTCACTGAAAAATATCTCCGCCCAGCCTCTGAACATCTCCGCAGACGAGCTTACCGAGCGGTTCATCCGGGGAGATGTTTCCAGAAATACAGAGGGAAGCGGTCTGGGGCTTTCCATAGCGAAGAGCCTTACCGAGCTTCAGGGCGGAGAGTTCAGGCTTTATCTGGACGGAGATCTGTTTAAAGTAACGATCGTGTTCCAGGTAAAAGATAAATAATATCTTTACTTATGCGGACACGAAGTTTCCGGTGTAAAGCTGATAATATTTTCCCTTGGCTGCAATCAGCTCGTCATGGGTGCCGCGCTCAATGATACGGCCCTGTTCCATGACCATGATGCAGTTGGAGTTTTTGACGGTGGACAGGCGGTGGGCGATGACGAAGGTGGTCCTTCCTTTCATCAGGGCGTCCATACCTGCCTGCACCAGTTTTTCGGTACGGGTATCGATGGAGGAGGTAGCCTCATCCAGGATCAGAGCCGGTGGATCTGCCACTGCCGCGCGGGCGATGGCGAGAAGCTGTCTCTGTCCCTGGCTTAAATTGGCCCCGTCCCCGGTAAGCATGGTGTCGTATCCCTCCGGGAGACGGCGGATGAACCCGTCAGCGTTTGCAAGTTTCGCCGCTTTGATGCATTCCTCGTCTGTGACGTCCAGCTTGCCGTAGCGGATATTATCCATAACTGTTCCGGTAAACAGATGGGTGTCCTGGAGAACCATTCCCAGAGACCGCCTCAGATCCGGCTTTTTGATCTTGTTGATATTGATGCCGTCGTAGCGGATCTTGCCGTCGGCAATGTCGTAGAAGCGGTTGATCAGGTTGGTGATCGTGGTTTTGCCCGCTCCGGTGGCTCCCACGAAAGCGATCTTCTGGCCGGGTTTCGCATAAAGGCTGATGTTGTGGAGTACGATCTTGTTTTCGTCATAGCCGAAATCCACATCGTCAAATACAACGCCGCCTTCCTGTCTGGTATAGGTAACGGTTCCCTCGGCCTTATGAGGATGTTTCCAGGCCCACAGATTCGTTCTCACCGGAGATTCGGTGAGGTTTCCATTCTCGTCCTCCACTGCGTTGACAAGTTCCACATAACCGTCGTCCGCTTCCGGCGTCTGATCCATGAGGTCGAATACCCTCTGGGCTCCGGCGGCGGCGTTGACGACGAAATTGATCTGCTGGCTGACCTGGGTAATGGGGTTTGTAAAGCTTTTGTTCAGACCAACGAAGGTGACTACCGTACCGATGGTCACGCCCGCCAGACCGTTGATGCCCAGAACCGCCCCTACAATGGCCACCAGCGCGTAGCTGATCCAGCCGATGTTGGCGTTGATGGGCATCAGAAGGTTGGCGTAGCGGTTCGCCTTGTTGGTGCTGTCTCTCAGTCTTTCGTTCACTTCATGAAAATCTCTTTTTGCAGCTTCTTCGTGGCAGAATACTTTTACAACCTTCTGCCCGTCCAGCATTTCCTCAATAAATCCGTCCACAGCGCCGAGATCGATCTGCTGGCGGATAAAATATTTTCCCGAAAGTTTCGAGAAATTCGACGTTACCAGAAGCATCACCACAGCGGTAAGGATGGAGATGACGGTCAGCGCCGGATTCAGGATGATCATGGTGACGAGAGTCGCCGCCATGGTGATTACAGAGTTGATGATCTGGGGGATACTCTGGCTTAAAAGCTGGCGGAGGGTATCCACGTCATTGGTGTACACGGACATGATATCCCCATGCGCGTGAGTGTCAAAATATTTGATTGGCAGGGATTCCATTCTGCTGAACAGATCGTCCCTGAGTCTGCGCATGGTGCCCTGACTTACGTTGACCATGATCCTGTTGTAGGAAAAGGCGGTGATCACGCCCAGCGCCATGATGCACACAAGCTGTACGAGGTCGGACGCCAGTCCGCTGAAGTCCCGGGATCCGTTCTGAAGCATGGGGGTGATGTAATCGTCCACCAGCTTCTGGGGGAAGGTGGCTCCCACAACGGTCGCGATGGCGGTGACCAGAATACAGGCAAGTACAATAAGAAACGGTATTTTATAATAATGAAGCATGTACCGGATTACCCTGTTGATCAGTCTGGTGGCTGTATTCATACGGCCTTCCGGTTTTTTTGCGTTTGCTTTTTCGTTCATGGATCAGTTTTCCTCCTTTCCGTTCTCAGGCCGGCTGGTCGAAGTCGCCGCTGCCTTCAAGCTGTGAATTGTAGATATCCTGATAAATCGCGTTGGTCTTCAGAAGATTCTCATGTGTGTCGAAAGCGTCGATGCGGCCGTCGTCCAGCACCAGGATTCTGTCCGCGGATTCCACACTGGAAACACGCTGGGCGATGATGATCTTGGTGGTTCCGGGAATCTTCTTTGCGAATGCCGCACGGATGCTGGCGTCCGTAGAGGTATCCACGGCGCTGGTGGAGTCGTCCAGGATCAGGACCTTCGGTTTTTTCAGGAGGGCCCTCGCTATACAGAGACGCTGCTTCTGTCCGCCGGATACATTGGAGCCGCCCCGTTCGATCCTGGTCTGGTAACCATCGGGCATCCTGTCAATAAATTCATCGGCGCAGGCCGCCTTACACGCCTCCACACATTCCTCGTCGGTGGCGTCGGGATTGCCCCAGCGGAGATTTTCCAGGATAGTGCCGGAGAACAGAGTGTTTTTCTGAAGAACCACGGAAACCTGATTACGAAGAACCTCTGTGTCATATTTTCGGACGTCCGTACCGCCCACACAGACGGAGCCGGAATCCACGTCATAGAGGCGGCAGATCAGATTGACCAGGCTGCTTTTTCCGGAGCCGGTTCCTCCGATCACGCCGATGGTCTCGCCGCTTTTAATATGAAGGTCGATATCCGTAAGAGCATTCTTTCCGCTTCCCTTCTTATAGGAAAAGTTTACATGATTGAAATCAATGCTTCCGTCCGCAACGTCCGCCACCGGATTTTCGGGATCCGTCAGATCCGCTTTTTCGTTCAGCACTTCGCTGATACGGCGGATACTTGCCATGGACATACTGATCATGACCACGACCATGGACAGCATCATCAGGCTCATGAGAAGAGACATGATATAGCTGAAAAGACTGGTAAGATCGCCTGTGGTCAGAGAACCGCCCACGATGAACTGGGCTCCAAGCCAGGATACGGAGATGATGCAGAAGTAAACTGCGACCATCATGGCCGGGTTATTGAACGCCAGAAGGCCCTCTGCTTTCACCGAAAGATCGTAAAGCATTTTCGACGCTTTGGAGAATTTTTTGTTTTCATAATCTTCACGCACGAACGCCTTGACCACGCGGATGGCGGTGACGTTTTCCTGCACGCTGGCGTTCAGGTCGTCGTACCGCTGGAATACCTGGCGGAAAATCTTGAGAGTAACCACCATAATGGATCCGATGACCGCTACCAGGAAGACTACGGCGATCAGGAACATAAGACTTAACCGCGGGCTGATGATCAGGCACATGGCGTAGCTGAAGACCAGGTTCAGCGGAGCGCGGACCGCCACACGGATGATCATCATATAGGCGTTCTGCACGTTGGTGATATCCGTAGTCATACGGGTGACAAGACCCGGTACGCTGAATTTATCAATATTGGAAAAAGAGAATGTCTGGATGTTGGCGTAGATTGCCTCCCGGAGATTCGCCGACAGCCCGGACGCCGCGCTTGCCGCGTTCTTTCCGGCAAGGGCGCCGAAAATGAGGCTCAGAAAAGCCATGGCGACCATAAGCGCGCCGTAGCGGTAAACGACGGACAGATTACTTACTTCCAGTCCTCTGTCGATAATGATGGCAGTGACAAATGGCATCAGTATTTCCATGATCACTTCCAGAGCGGTAAGACCGATACAGAGAAAGGTGTCCCGCTTATACTTTCCCAGCTGCTGCAATACTTTTTTCACTGTAGATTACCTCCTGTCTGTTTTTTTCTTTTTGCTCCATTTCAGTGAACTGACGAATCAGTTTCTCTTCCAGATTCTTAAGCTGGATCTGTTCCTGCCGGTCCAGCACGCTTAAGATTTCTGTTTCCATCTGTTCTGTTTCCTGCAGAAAACCTTCCCTCTCATTGAGGAGCTTTTCCGAGGGGAGAATTTTTTTCTTCCGGATATCCTCCGGATCTTCCAGAAAACAAAGATAGTTTTTTCCCTTCAGTTTTTTGATCAGCGCGGACAGAGTTGCCTTGGACACGCCGATCTCATGGTACAACTCCGTAAGATATGTACCGTCGGGATGGTGCCTTAATATGTAGACAAGAAAATAGACCTGGACGCCGGTCAGATCTCTGTTTTTCAGACTCAGTTCCATCCGGGACGACAGGTTCAGACCGATTTTTTTAATCATAAAAAGCAGTTCTTCTGTTTCGGAACTTTCTGTCATTGCCGTATGCACCTCCTTTTCAGAAAATAGAAATGTTCATGAGCGAACAGTTTGTATCCTTATTTTCTTTCCACAGGAGATTTTAGCGCGATTTGCGGGGAATGTGAAATTGATTTTTTTTATTTTCCATAAAAATATTTTATAGATAACAGAACAGAACTCCGGGTTTACAAAAGACCGCAAATATGCTAGTATTTTCTTTAAGGCAGGCGTTGCCTGCGAAATAAGTGAAAACTCACGGAACAAGAGAGTACATGTGCGCGGCGGTATTACAGAGAATTCCCCGAAGGAGAGATCCGGGGCTGAGAGGGAAGTGCGGCGGCAGATGGAAGATGGCTTGGGAGAGGCGCTGCTGAAGGAGAGTAGGCAGCGACAGGACCGCCTGTTACAGCGGAAGGGTATCAGCAGGGAAAATACGGACGCCATAGCGTCCGGCGGAAAACTCGTACCCGTTGAGGCTTCCGGCCGCGAGGCGGAAGCGAAAAGAAGTGGTAACACGGGCAGGACTCGTCTTCTCATTGGAATTTGAGAGGACGTTTTTTATTTCTATAAAATGCAGGAGGAAATCAATATGGAAAAGCAGAAGTATTATATTACTACGGCCATTGCCTATACATCCGGCAAGCCGCATATCGGAAATACCTACGAGGTTGTCCTGGCGGACGCGATCGCCCGTTACAAGAGACTGGAGGGATACGATGTGTTTTTCCAGACAGGAACGGACGAGCATGGTCAGAAGATCGAGCTGAAGGCGGAGGAAGCGGGAGTAACACCCAAGGAATTTGTGGATAAGGTATCCGGTGAGATCAAAAATATCTGGGATCTTATGAATACTTCTTATGATAAGTTCATCCGCACCACAGATGAGGACCATGAGAAACAGGTGAAGAAGATCTTCAAAAAAATGTACGCCAAGGGGGATATCTACAAGGGGCATTACGAGGGAATGTACTGTACTCCCTGTGAGTCCTTCTTTACAGAATCCCAGCTTGTGGACGGTAAGTGTCCGGATTGCGGACGCCCCTGCGTTCCCGCAAAGGAGGAGGCGTATTTCTTTAAAATGAGCAAATATGCGGACCGTCTGATCCAGTATATCAAGGATCATCCGGAATTCATCCAGCCGGAATCCCGCAAGAACGAGATGATGAACAATTTCCTGCTTCCGGGACTTCAGGATCTCTGTGTGTCCAGAACTTCCTTTAAATGGGGAATTCCCGTGGATTTTGACCCGAAACATGTGGTTTATGTGTGGCTGGACGCTCTTACCAACTATATCACTGGAATCGGTTACGACTGTGACGGCGAAAGCACGGAGCAGTTTAAGAAACTCTGGCCGGCGGATCTTCATCTGATCGGAAAGGACATCATCCGTTTCCATACCATTTACTGGCCGATCTTCCTGATGTCTCTGGACCTTCCCCTGCCGAAGCAGGTGTTCGGACATCCCTGGCTGCTCCAGGGCGACGGCAAGATGAGCAAATCCAAAGGAAATGTTCTCTATGCGGACGAGCTGGTGGATTTCTTCGGCGTGGACGCGGTGAGATACTTTGTCCTTCATGAAATGCCCTTTGAAAACGACGGTGTGATCACCTGGGAGCTTATGGTGGAGAGACTGAATTCCGAGCTTGCAAATACCCTGGGCAATCTTGTGAACCGTACCATTTCCATGTCCAATAAATATTTCGGCGGAGTAGTGGAGGACCGTAAAGCGGCAGAACCGGTGGACGACGATCTGAAAGCTTTCGCTCTGGAAGTTCCGGGCCGGGTTACCGCGAAAATGGACAAACTGCGCGTGGCGGACGCCATTACAGAGGTATTCTCCCTGTTCAAGCGTCTGAATAAATATATCGACGAGACGATGCCCTGGGCTCTCGCAAAAGACGAGACGAAACAGGACCGTCTGGCGACAGTACTCTATAATCTGGTGGAAGGCATCTCCATGGGAGCTTCTCTTCTGGAGGCGTTTATGCCGGAGACGACAGAACGTATCCTGAAGCAGCTTAACGCGGAAAAACGCGGTTTCGAGAACCTGAATGTATTCGGTCTTTATCCTTCCGGAAACAAAGTCACAGACAAGCCGGAGATTCTCTTTGCCCGTCTTGACGTGAAAGAGGTAATGGAAAAAGTAGAAAAGCTCCATCCCCATGTGGAGGAGCCTGCCGCGGAGGAAAAGGCGGGGATCGATCTGGAGCCCAAGCCGGAGATCACTTTTGAAGATTTTGAAAAAATGCAGTTCCAGGTGGGAGAGATCATATCCTGCGAGGCGGTGAAGAAATCCAAGAAGCTTCTCTGCTCCCAGGTGAAGATCGGAAGCCAGGTGCGTCAGATCGTATCCGGGATCAAGGCTCACTATACTCCCGAGGAGATGGTAGGAAAGAAAGTAATGGTGCTGACCAACCTGAAACCTGCGAAGCTGGCCGGGGTGCTCAGCGAGGGCATGATCCTCTGCGCGGAGGATGAGGAGGGCAATCTTTCTCTTGTAACGCCGGAAAAGGAAATGCCTGCCGGAGCGGAGATCTGCTGAGAGAGCGCTGCAAGTATGCAGTTGGATGCATATGAAGATACGGTCGTCGGCGGCAGACTGTATCTGCCGCGATAAGTCCGTTGTTCCTGTATAACATCCGTTGCAGGAGGAGCGGCAAGCCCAGACGGAATACAGGGTTTCAGAACAAGAAAGCGACAGGAGAGTGCATGATGGGAGAGGGATTTACACATTTCGACGAAAAGGGAAATGCTGTTATGGTGGACGTTTCCGGAAAACAGCCAACCTTCCGGACAGCCGTGGCTACAGGGTATATCGCCGTAGGACCGGAGATCATGAGGGCGGTTTCTGCCGGAAACGTGAAAAAAGGCGATGTTTTAGGCGTAGCCAGAGTGGCGGGGATCATGGGAGTGAAAAAGACTTCTTCCCTGATACCTCTCTGCCATCCTCTTCCTATTCAGAAATGCTCTGTGGATTTTGAACTGGATCAGGAAAAAAGCAGAATCCATGTGTACTGTACTGTAAAAACAGAAGGAAAGACCGGCGTGGAAATGGAGGCTCTTACAGGAGTCCAGACAGCTCTTCTCACCATTTATGACATGTGTAAAGCCATTGACAAGCATATGGTGATGTCGGATATCCATCTGGTAGAAAAGACAGGAGGAAAAAGCGGAGATTTCCGCTTTGAGTGATCATGATAGACCGCATGGGAAGAAAAATTGATTATCTGAGAATCTCTGTGACAGACCGCTGTAATCTCCGCTGTATCTATTGTATGCCGGAGGATGGAGTGAAGCTGGTGGATCGTTCCATGCTTCTCAGAGAGGAAGAGATCCTGCGGATCGTAAGAGTAATGGCTGAGCTTGGTATTTCCAAGATTAAGCTTACAGGAGGGGAGCCTCTTCTGTACTGCCGCCTGCCGGAGCTTGCGGGCGAGATAAAAAAGGTCCCGGGGATCCGGAAGGTGACGGTTACGACAAACGGAACCCTTCTGAAAGAACAGATGGAGCGTCTGGCCGCTGCAGGAGTGGACGGGATCAACGTCAGTCTGGACACTCTTGACCGGGAGTGTTTCCGGA
>LBJMC04200__coassemble_188_pt1 | contig 69642 bp, 68 predicted proteins | sample LBJMC04200__metabat2_low_PE_022 | metagenome-assembled genome bin LBJMC04200 | reverse complement strand
CGACCTATCCGACACAATGGCCAAGTGCCGGATAGGAACGGCAAAATTTTTTACATTTCTATTACTTCTTTATCGCACATCAGTAAAAAGCCAGGGTATGAAGCAGCTCATGGCGGGCGGCGGCGTTGCCCTTATCGGTATGCTCCTTGTACCGCAGCTTACCGGGCTTTTCGGATAAGCCGCAGGAGTAGCCGCCTATGCAGAGCATACTTGACGCGATTAACGAATGGATAAAGGGTATCTTAATCGGAGCCATTAACGGTAATCTGTCAACTATGTTCGGGGACGTAAACGAAAAGGTAGGCACTATCGCAAACGAGGTAGGCAAGACCCCGCAAGGGTGGAACGCGAATATCTTCTCCATGATACAGAACCTTTCGGAGAATGTAATCGTCCCCATTGCGGGGCTTGTCATTACCTACGTCCTATGCGTGGAGCTTATCAGCATGGTAACGGAAAAGAACAATCTGCACGACATTGACACCTTTATGTTTTTCAAGTGGTTTTTCAAAGCGTTCGTTGCCGTCTTTATGGTAACGCATACCTTTGACATCACTATGGCAGTCTTTGACATGGCGCAGCACATTATTTCCGGCGCGGCGGGGGTAATCAGCAGCGACACGGCTATCGACGCTGCCGAAGCCCTTGCTTCCATGCAGGAGGGGCTTGAAGGAATGGAAATCCCCGAACTTCTCTTACTCATGCTTGAAACAAGCCTTGTGAGCTTGTGCATGAAAATCATGTCCGTACTGATAACGGTTATCCTCTACGGCAGAATGATTGAAATTTACCTTTACTGTTCGGTATCGCCTATCCCATTCGCAACCATGACAAACCGGGAATGGGGACAGATAGGGAACAACTACCTAAAAGGGCTGTTCGCCCTTGGCTTTCAAGGGTTCCTCATTATGATATGCGTCGGTATTTATGCCGTCCTTGTAAACGACATGATTATCGCAGACAACCTGCACAGCGCGATATTCTCCCTTGCAGCCTATACGGTTATCCTCTGTTTTTCCCTGTTCAAGTCCGGCGCACTGGCAAAATCAATCCTCAATGCACACTAACACAGAAAACGCGGGGAGCTTCCCCGCAGAAAGGAGGTTTTCACTTGGCGTATGTACCTGTACCGAAAGACCTATCCAAAGTCAAAACAAAAGTCGCTTTCAACCTTACAAAGCGGCAGCTCATTTGTTTTGCGGCAGCCTTGGGCGTAGGCTTGCCGCTTTTCTTTTTGCTCAAAGACAGCGCAGGGACGAGTCTTGCAGCTATGGCTATGATTGTCGTCATGCTGCCCTGCTTCCTCTTTGCCATGTATGAGAAACACGGGCAGCCCCTTGAAGTGATTGTAAAAAACATCATACAGACCCGGTTTATCCGTCCAAAGGAACGCCCCTACCGGACGGAAAACCTATACGCCGTCTTGGAACGGCAGAGAAAACTTGAAAAGGAGGTATCAGCGATTGTCAAAAAGACAGGCAGCACAGGCGCGGGCAGCCGCCCCCGCAAAGGGAAAACGGAAGCTGACCCGCACCGAAAAGAAACAGATTGAAAGCATTATAAGACAGGCAAAGGGTGACGGGAAAGCCCACACCGCACAGCAGACCATTCCCTACTTGCAGATGTACCCGGACGGTATCTGCAAAGTCACGGAGAAAAAGTATTCAAAGAGCGTGGCGTTTGAGGACATTAACTATCAGCTTGCAGGCAGCGACGACAAGACCGCCATTTTTGAAAACTGGTGCGACTTCCTCAACTACTTTGACGCAAGCGTGAGCGTGCAGCTTTCCTTTATCAATCAAGGCACACAGCGGGAGGAAGCGGAAAAAGCCATTGACATACCCCCGCAGGACGACGCTTTCAATTCTATCCGCAGCGAGTACGCGGGTATGCTGAAAAACCAGCTCTCCAAAGGGAACAACGGGCTTGTGAAGCACAAATACATCACATTTTCCATTGAAGCCGACAACCCGGCGGCGGCAAAATCCCGCCTTGCCCGCATTGAAACCGATATACTCAACAATTTTAAAGTGCTTGGCGTGACCGCCCGCCCCATGAACGGGCAGGAACGGTTAAAGGTGCTGCATGGGGTATTCCACCCGGACGGGGAGCCGTTTTCGTTCTCCTATGACTGGCTTGCTCCGGCAGGGCTTACCACAAAGGACTTTATCGCCCCGTCCTCTTTCCGGTTCGGGGAAGGCAGGTATTTCCGCATGGGGCGAAAAATCGGCGCGGTGTCTTTCCTTGAAATCCTTGCGCCGGAACTCAATGACCGTATGCTTGCCGACATTCTGGACTTGGAAACGGGCGTAATCGTCAACTTACATATCCGCAGTATCGACCAGACGGAAGCCATTAAGACCATTAAGCGCAAAATCACAGACCTTGACAAGATGAAGATTGAGGAGCAGAAAAAGGCTGTCCGTTCCGGCTATGACATGGATATAATCCCGTCCGACCTTGCCACGTTCGGCAGCGAAGCGAAAAATCTCTTACAGGATTTACAAAGCAGGAATGAGCGAATGTTCCTGTTGACGTTCCTTGTGGTAAACATGGCAGATACGAAGCGGAAAATGGAAAATGACGTTTTCGCGGCGGCGGGTATTGCACAGAAATATAACTGCGCCCTTACCCGCCTTGACTATCAGCAGGAAGCGGGGCTTATGTCCTCTGTCCCCCTTGGGGAAAACCTTGTCCCTATCCAAAGGGGCTTGACGACGAGCAGCACCGCGATTTTCATTCCCTTTATCACGCAGGAGCTTTTCCAGACCGGGGAAGCCCTCTACTACGGGCTGAACGCGCTTTCTAACAACATGATACTCTGCGACCGGAAGCAGCTCAAAAATCCGAACGGGCTTATCTTGGGAACGCCGGGAAGCGGGAAATCCTTTGCGGCAAAGCGGGAAATGACAAATGCGTTCCTCATTACGGACGACGACATTATCATCTGCGACCCGGAAGCCGAGTATTTTTCCCTTGTGCAGCGCCTGAACGGACAGGTGGTGCGGCTCTCCCCGGCAGGGAAAGGCATGGACGGCAAGCCCCAGTATGTGAACCCTATGGATATAAACCTCAATTACAGCGAGGACGACAACCCCCTTGCTTTAAAAAGCGACTTTATCCTTTCTCTCTGTGAGCTTGTCATTGGCGGCAAGGAGGGCTTGCAGCCTGTCGATAAGACCGTCATTGACCGGGCTGTAAGGAATGTGTACCGTCCGTTTCTTGCCGACCCCGACCCGGCGAAAATGCCTATCCTTGGCGACCTCTACGACGAGCTTTTGAAGCAGCCGGAGCCGGAAGCGGCGCGGATTGCGGCGGCATTGGAGCTTTATGTTTCCGGCAGCCTTAACGTGTTCAACCACAGGACGAACGTGGAGCTGAACAACCGCCTTGTCTGCTTTGACATTAAGCAGCTTGGGAAGCAGCTCAAAAAGTTAGGTATGCTCATTGTGCAAGACCAGGTATGGAACCGCGTAACCGTCAACCGGGCAGAGAAAAAAGCGACGCGCTACTACATGGACGAATTTCACTTGCTCCTGAAAGAGGAACAAACGGCAGCCTATTCCGTTGAGATTTGGAAGCGTTTCCGCAAATGGGGCGGCATACCGACCGCCATTACACAGAACGTCAAGGATTTGCTTGCTTCCCGCGAGGTGGAGAACATCTTTGAGAACAGCGATTTTGTCCTCATGCTCAATCAGGCGCAGGGCGACCGGGCTATCCTTGCAAGGCAGCTCAATATTTCCCCGCAGCAGATGAAGTACGTTACCCACACCGAAGCAGGCGAGGGGCTTATCTTCTACGGGAACGTGGTGCTGCCTTTTGTAGACCGCTTCCCGAAGGACACGGAGCTTTACCGGGTAATGACGACGAAGCCGGAAGAAGTAACAAATTCATAAAATACGCTATATTTTGGTGAAGGTAGGTGATATAATGATAAAAAATAAGGAGATGGGATTGTGGCAAAAAATACATTAGATGAAACTAAAGAGTTGAAGATTTTACTTGCACAAATAAAAGGGTTCAATGACACCGTTCAGGATATATTACACGATACTAATACACCTGAAATAGGAAGATATTCCAGTTTTAGAGACATGGCTCATACATATAATGACCTTGCGGAATGTGCAAAAAAGCTATTAAAGGTATCTTCTCTGATTTATACTTTTGAGGTAGAACAAATACCCAGTTGGGGAGATTCTGTATGGCCAGTGCAGAAGAAAATCTTAGAGCAAGTTTTAGTAAGTGGAAAAATGCTTTATTCAAGCTTAAATGCAAGTATTGATTTTGCAGATGATGAATTTGATAATCTTGAAAATTTTATACATTCCCGGTTACGCACAGTAATATTTGAAAAGCCACAAAAAGAAATTGAAGTTCAAAATGCCATTGAGTCTTTATTATTAGGACGTGGATTAAATAAAGGAGTCGATTATGATAGAGAAACAGGAAAATTTGAATTTTCAGGAAAGGAGTATATACCAGATTTCATCATTCCTAAACTGCGATTATGTATTGAAGTAAAGCTTTTACGAGAAGGTAGAAAATCAAAAGTTATTGAAGAAATAAGTGCCGATATTACAGCTTATAGCAAACAGTATGAACGTCAATTATTTGTTGTATATGATTTAGGTTTCATTCAAAACGAGGAGGAATTTAGACGAGATATTGAAAATGCAGGAAATGTTAAAGTAATCATTGTAAAGCATTAAACGTTGCACTATTAGACCCGCTCAATGTAGCGGGTTTTCTTATGTCCAAAAGGAGGTGTAATTTATTAAAAATCTTTTAAAGCCCCGCGATAAAATCACGCAGAAAATGACCCGTGACGGGCTGACCGAGCAGAACCAGACCACGGGCGAAAGCGAACGTATCAGCAAGCGCATACAGGAAGCAGATTTCCAGAAAACGCCGGAGCAGCAAGCCGCACAGGACGCGGCGCAGCTTCAAGGGGCGGCTTCCCCGCCCTCTCCCTTGCCCCATGCGCCGGGGACTGCACCGAAGCAGGACACGGCAGCCGCCGAGCGCGTCATGGAGCATATCGACGCAGCCCATACCCGAAAGGAAAGCAAAAAGGCGGCGAGGAAAGCACAGGAGGAAGCGGCGGCACAAACGAAGTCGTCCCGCTTGCAGTTTACCGAAGAAGAACTTTCCACCCCGGAACTAGAAAAGTACATTGAAAAATCCAACCGGGCAGCCGACCGTCTGGACGCGGCAAAGGCAGCTATCCCGAAGCAGAAAAAACTTGTCAAGGAGCATACCTTTGATGAAGCCACCGGAAAGGCAAAGACCCGCTTACGCTTTGAGGAACGGGAAAAGCCCATGCCCGGAAGCAGGAACCATAAAAATCCGCTGTCCCGCCCCGCGCAGGAAGCGGGTATTTTCGTCCACAACAAGGTACATTCCGTAGAAAAGGACAATTCCGGCGTGGAGGGCGCACACAAATCCGAAGAACTGGCAGAAAAAGGCGCGAAATACGGGGCGCGGAAAGTCAAACAGGGCTACCGCAGCCACAAGCTCAAACCCTACCGGAAAGCGGCAAAGGCAGAGAAAGCGGCGGCAAAGGCGAATGTCAACTTCCAGTACCACAAGACGCTCCACGACAACCCGCAGCTTACAAGCAATCCCCTTTCCCGCTTCTGGCAGAAACAGCAGATAAAAAAGCAGTATGCAAAGGCAGCAAGGGCAGGCGGCGCAAAGGGTATCAAAGCCGCAGCGGAGAACACCCGGAAAGCGGCAGCCAAAGCCGCCGAGAAAACAAGGCAGACCATAGCGTTTGTGGCAAGGCACCCGGCAGGTGTTTGTATCGCCATAGCCGCACTGCTACTGATTATCCTTGTCTTTGCGGGGCTGTCGTCCTGCTCCGCTATGTTTTCCGGGACGATAAACGGCGTTGTGGGGACTTCCTACACATCAGAGGACAGCGACCTTGTGGCGGTGGAAAACAATTATGCCGCTATGGAAAATGAGCTGCAAGCAGAGATAGACAATATCGAGCGCACCCACCCCGGCTATGATGAATACCGCTACGACCTTGACACTATCGGGCATAACCCCCATGAATTAGCGTCCTATCTGACTGCCTTACTTCAAAGCTATACTCCGCAAAGCGCACAGGCAGAAATCGAGCGCATTTTCGGCTTGCAGTACACCCTGACGCTGACCGAGGAAGTGGAGATACGCTACCGCACCGAAACAAGCACTGACCCGGAAACCGGAGAAACCACAAGTGAGGAAGTCCCTTATGAGTATTATATCCTTAACGTGGAGCTGACGAACAAGCCCATTTCCTCACTTGCGGAAGAACTTCTGACCCCGGAGCAGCTTGAAATGTTCCGCGTCTACATGGAAACAAGCGGCAATAAGCCGCTGATTTTCGGCGGCGGTTCCCCGGACACTTCCGCGTCGGAGGATTTAAGCGGCGTACAGTTTGTAAACGGCACACGCCCCGGAAACACCGCCCTTGTAGACCTTGCGAAACAGCAGGTCGGCAACGTGGGCGGCTATCCTTATTGGAGCTGGTACGGCTTCAATTCCCGCGTCGAGTGGTGCGCCTGCTTTGTGTCATGGTGCTACAACCGGGTGGGCGTGAGCGAACCGAAATTTGCCGCCTGCCAGTCGCAGGGTGTCCCGTGGTTCCAGTCACGGGGACAATGGGGCGCAAGGGGCTACGAGAATATCGCTCCCGGCGACGCTATCTTTTTTGACTGGGATTTAGACGGCAGCGCAGACCATGTAGGTATTGTCATAGGCACAGACGGGAGCCGCGTCTATACCGTGGAGGGCAATTCCGGCGACGCCTGCAAGATAAAAAGCTACGACCTTAATTATCAGTGTATCAAAGGGTATGGGCTGATGAACTGGTAAACAGACCGAAAATGAAAGGAGAAATTTTATATGGCTATAAACAAGATTGAACGTATCGACCGGGAAATCCAGAAAACCCACGAGAAAATCACAGAGTACCAGAACAAGTTAAAAGGCTTGGAAGCACAGAAAACCGAAGCGGAAAACCTGCAAATCGTACAGCTTGTGCGGGCTATGAAGCTGACCCCGCAGGAGCTTAACGCCATGCTTTCGGGCGGCGGTATTCCGGGCATGGAACCCGCGCCGGACTATGACGCAGGAGAAGCCGCAGACTATGACGAGGGACAGGAGGATTTCGCACATGAAGAATAAAATCACACGGACACTGACCGCCTTTTGCGCCGCCCTGCTCCTTATGGGTGGCGTTTCCGTTCCCGCTTTTGCACAGACCCCGGAGGACATACCCGACGCGACCGACGACAGCGGCGTTGTCGTGGAGGAACCGCAGGAAGCCGAACCCCTCACGCCGGAGGGGAACGCCACCCTTGTAGATGATTTCGGCGGGAACAAGCAGCTTATCACAGTGACGACCAAAGCCGGGAATTACTTCTATATCCTCATTGACCGGGACGACAAGGGGGAAAACACCGTCCATTTCCTCAATCAAGTAGACGACGCAGACCTTTCCGCACTTTTGGAGGACGGGGAAGCCCCAAAGGAAACGACTGCTGTCTGCACCTGTACGGAGAAATGCGAAGCCGGAGCCGTCAATCTAAACTGCCCCGTATGCGCTACTGACCGTACCCAGTGTGCGGGCGCGGAAGCAGAACCGGAGCCGGAGGAACCGGAAGAACCGCAGGAGGAAGAAAGCGGCGGCAGCATGGGCTTGCTGCTTATCGTCCTTGTGCTTGCCGGGGCAGGCGGCGCGGCGTTCTATTATTTCAAAGTGCTGAAACCGAAGAAGGACACGGCAAAGGGAAGCGACGACCTTAGCGATTATGACTTTGACGACTACGACGAGGACGAAGAAACCGAGGAAGAACAGCCGGAGGAACCAGACGAAGGACAGGAGGATAAGGAAGTATGACCCTGTTCACGGACAGCCCCTATGAAAAAATGATGATACAAAAGCCGGGGGAAAGGAAGCGGGATAAATCCCCGCCCGCTTTCTTTCCCCCGCGCTGCGAGGGCTGCCCCTATCGGGTATTATATTAGGGAAATAAGCGGTTGTAAAACATAGACATATTTTTATGATTTGTGATAGAATTATATTACTCTTAACTGATACTAAGGAGATAGTTTATGGCTGATTATTTGGAATATCATAAATCAATCGCTTCTGAATTTAAAGCATACCAAAATAGAGTAAGGAATTTAATAGGCAATAAACATTGGGGAGAAGAAGGTAGATATAAAGAAATTATTTTAATGAATTATCTAAAACGAGTACTTCCTAAAAATGTATCTGTTGGAACTGGTTTTGTTCAAGGAAATAATAATTTGTCTACACAAATAGATATAATCATATATGATAACACATTTCCTGTTTTATTTTCGGAAGGTGATTTTGTTGTTACTGTTCCTGAAAATGTAGTCGCTATAATTGAAGTAAAAACTAAAATCCATAATAACAATTTGAAAGAAATCGTAAAAAAAGCCAGCAACAATGGAGAAATCATTTTTAGTAGTACACAACGAGATATTTTTAATGGTATTTTTTCTTATGAATATTCGGATAGGAAAGACCATTTAAAATATCAATTTAACAATTTAAATTATTTTACTCTTCCAACACAAGAAGATGATGAATGGATATGGACAGAAAAAACAAATTCTCAAGTCAATCATATTCTTTTAGGGAGCAGCATATTTATAAAATTTTATCCATACACCCGTATCCGTAGGGCAAATGATTTTGATGTTAACGAACCTCATCTAAATATTTATGACATGAAAAATGATTTGGCATTAGCTTATTTTATTTCTAATTTACAAGAGTTTATTTTGTATCGTACTACAAAACCTTTCTTAGAACGTATGCCAGAAGAATTACTCAAATTTTTTTACCCTATACCGGAGACGAAAGAAATATACTTGTTTGAAAAACTTACTAAAAATCAAAATTTTTAGGGCAACCTATGTGGTTGCTCTTTTCTTTTACCCGAAAGGAGGATTTTTTATTGACTTCACATATCTTAGTAATCGCTGAAAAGCCCAGTGTGGCGCAGTCTATCGCCGCTGTCCTTGGCGCGAGAGAAAAAAAGGACGGCTTTATCGAGGGGAACGGCTACCTTGTTTCATGGTGTGTCGGACACCTTATTGGGCTTGCGGAAGCTGCCGCCTATGGGGAACAGTACCAAAAATGGAGCTATGACAGCTTACCCATTCTGCCGCAGGAATGGAAATACACTGTTGCCGCTGACAAGAAAGCGCAGTTTGACACCCTCAAAGACCTCATGCACCGGGACGACGTTTCCGAAGTCGTCAACGCCTGCGACGCAGGGCGCGAGGGGGAATTGATTTTCCGTTTTGTCTACAACACCGCAGGCTGCCAAAAGCCCATGCGCCGCCTTTGGATTTCCTCAATGGAGGACGACGCTATCCGGGACGGCTTTTCCCACTTAAAGGACGGGCGGGACTATGACCCCCTCTTTGCTTCTGCCCTTTGCAGGGCAAAGGCTGACTGGATTATCGGTATCAACGCCACCCGCCTTTTCTCCTGCCTTTACAACCACACCTTGAACGTGGGGCGCGTCCAGACCCCCACCTTAAAAATGCTTGTTGACCGGGACGCTGCCATTACCACCTTCAAGAAAGAAAAATACTACCATGTGCGGCTCATGTTTTCCGGAGCGGAAGCCGTAAGTGTCCGACTCCCTGCCGCTGATGAAGCGCGGGAACTGAAAACAGCCTGCGAAGCGTCGCAGGCCGTGTGCGCTTCTGTCGTGAAAGAACAGCAAACCGCAGCCCCGCCGAAGCTCTTTGACCTCACTTCCTTACAGCGGGAAGCGAACCGGATTTTCGGCTATACCGCAAAGCAGACCCTTGACCTTGCACAAGCCCTCTATGAAAAACGGCTCCTTACTTATCCGAGGACGGACAGCAGCTATCTGACCGACGACATGGGCGACACGGCGGCGGGTATCATCACAATGCTATGCGAGAAGCTCCCCTTTATGGAGGGCATTGCCCTCACGCCGGAACTCTCCCGGCTTTTAAACAGCAAAAAAGTGTCCGACCACCACGCAATCATTCCCACTATGGAGCTTGCAAAAACCGACCTTTCCGGGCTGCCGGAAACGGAACGGAATATCCTTACCCTTGCCGGGGCAAGGCTTCTCATGGCTGCCGCCGAACCGCATACCTTTGAAGCGGTCACGGCGGTTTTTGAATGTGCCGGACAGACCTTTACTGCAAAGGCAAGGACGGTACTTTCCGACGGGTGGAAAGGCTTGGAACGCCGCTACCGGGCGACCCTCAAAACAAAGCCCGACCCGGAGGACGGCGAAGAAAGTGGGCTTCTTTCCGGTACGCTCTCCTTTAGCGAGGGGCAGACCTTTGACAGCCCTACGGCAAAGGTAACGGAGCATGACACCACGCCGCCGAAGCCACACAATGAAGCGTCCCTGCTATCCGCTATGGAACGCGCCGGGAATGAGGAAACCGACCCGGACGCGGAACGCCGGGGGCTTGGAACGCCTGCGACCCGCGCCGCCGTCATTGAAAAGTTAGTCAAGGGTGGCTTTGTGGAGCGCAAGGGGAAGCAGCTTATCCCCACAAAGGACGGTATCAACCTTGTATGCGTCCTGCCGGAAGCCCTCACTTCCCCGAAGCTGACCGCCGAATGGGAAAACAACCTGACCCAGATAGCAAAGGGGAAGGCAGACCCGGACGCATTTATGGACGGTATCGAGGAAATGGCAAAGGGGCTTGTGAAATCCTATCCCTTCCTTTCCGACGACGAGAAAAAAGACCTGTTCAAGCCGGAACGCGCCGAGCTTGGCAAATGCCCCCGCTGCGGCTCCCCGGTCTATGAGGGGAAAAAGAACTATTATTGCAGCAGCTGGGAATGTGCCTTTACCATGTGGAAGAACGACCGTTTCTTTGAGGAAAGGAAAGTCAATTTTTCCCCGAAAATCGCCGCTGCGCTCCTAAAGGACGGCAAGGCAGCCGTGAAAAAGCTCTATTCCCCGAAAACAGGCAAGACCTATGAGGGAACCGTCCTTTTGGCTGATACGGGCGGGAAGTACGTCAATTACCGGGTGGAGCTTCCGAAGAAACGAAAGTAACGCAGCAAGCATAGGAAAGGGGTACCCTTTCCGTAAAATCCCCACTGTCCCTTACCGGGAACGACGGGGATTTTTGCTTGTTGGGAAGTGTCCCAAACCCTCTGAAAAAATAAAAACACTTTGGCAAAAAGCGCGGCAGCTCCGTAGTAGGGAGTGAAACCCCGAAACGGCAGCTTCCGCGCTGCCACTTGCGAAAGGAGGTTATAAATGGCAAGTTTGCGCGACGCGATAAGGGAACAGCAGGAAGAATTACAAGGCGGCAACGCATGGGTAGCGTTCTGGAAAGAGGGGCAGTCATGGCACAGCGAAGCGTTCCACCTTGATATGGGCGCGACCCTCTACCCGGAGGACGAATGGCGGCTGCGGGAAATCGAAGCGGCAGACCCCGCCGCTATCGTGCTGAACGGATATTTGAGCGAGGACATGACCCTTGACGAGCTGACGACCTCTATCCGTTACCACTACGAACACCGCATGAACGGCATTACCGGGTTTATCACAGAGTACAGCGACCGCTTATCCCCGGAGGAAATCGAAAAAGGGCGGGCAGCCGCCCGCGCCGCAGGGCTTCCCTTTTCCGAAAAGCCGTTCCGGGACGGGGAAGATTTTGACCCTTATGTATATGAAGGCAGCATGAGCGTTGAGGACTACGAACTCATGCAGCGCATGATTGAGAACGAAAGGAGTGAACGAATGGACGAACCGATTTTAAGCGGGTACCTCTCCAACCTTGGCGCATACACCGAGGGCAGACCCGCCGGGGAATGGGTAACATTCCCCACCACCGCCGGACACATGAAGGAAGTCTTTGACCGTATCGGCATTGATTTTAAGAATTATGGGGAATGGCACTTTACAGAATTTCAGTCCCCTATCCCCGGTCTGGCGGCGAAGTTAGGGGAACACGAACACCCGGACGAGCTGAACTATTTAGGGAAGCTCTTAGAAATGCAGTTTGACGACGACCGGGAGAAATTTACGGCGGCTATCGCCCTTGGCGACCACGCTTCCAGTGTAGAGGAACTTATCAACCTTGCACAGAACCTTGACTGCTACTGGATTTACCCCTCTGTAAAAAGTGAAGAAGATTACGGGTATTATCTGATTGACGAACTGGACGAATTGGAGCTTCCCGACGAAGCAAAAAAGTATTTCATGTATGAGGAATACGGGCGGGACGCTTCTATCAATGACGGGGGCGCATTTACAGAATGGGGCTACGTCTACAACAACCGGAACACGTTTACGAGGTGGTATGACGGGCAGGACGTACCGGAGGAATACCGGGTAACGCCTGCCCCGCCGGAACCGGAACGCCCAGACCCGGAAAAGGTGGAAATGGACGCTGCCCCCGCAGGGCAGACCGCCGCGCAGCCAAAGGAGCAGGCGCAGGAGCCGCGCCCGGTTATCCCCATTGTCCTTACGTCCGAGAAACCCGCCGACAAGCTCAAAGAGATTACCGACCGTCTGGAGCAGGGAATAACGGAACTGTTTGAAAGCGAGCGTTACAAAGAATATCTGCGTGTCATGTCGAAATTCCACAATTACAGCTTTAACAATACCCTGCTTATCGCCATGCAGAAGCCCGACGCTTCTCTTGTGGCAGGCTTTTCCTCTTGGAAAAATAACTTTGGACGGAACGTGATGAAAGGCGAAAAAGGAATCAAAATCATAGCCCCGTCGCCGTTTACGGTAAAGCAGGAAGTAGAGAAAACCGACCCGCAGACCGGGAAGCCTGTTATCGGGAAGGACGGGAAGCCCGTTACCGAAGAAAAGGAAATCAAGGTACCTGCCTACAGGGTGGTATCCGTCTTTGATGTGTCCCAGACCGAGGGGCGGGAGCTGCCGGATATAGCCGTGGACGAGCTGACCGGGGACGTTGACCGCTTCAAGGACTTTTTCGCAGCACTGGAACAGGTTTCCCCTGTCCCTGTCGGCTTTGAGAAAATCGAGGGCGGCGCACACGGCTACTACCACTTGGAGGAAAAGCGGATTGCCATTGACGAGGGCATGAGCGACTTGCAGACCCTTAAAACCGCTATCCATGAAATCGCCCACGCGAAGCTCCACGACATAGACTTAAACGCCCCGAAAGAGGAACAAAAGCCCCGCGTTGACCGCCGTACCCGTGAGGTGGAAGCGGAAAGCGTCGCCTATACCGTCTGCCAACACTACGGGCTTGATACGTCGGACTATTCTTTTGGATATGTCGCCGGGTGGAGCAGCGGAAAGGAGCTTGCAGAGCTTAGGGGTTCCCTTGAAACAATCCGCAATACCGCCGCTGAAATGATAAACGCCATTGACGGGCATTTTGCAGAGCTTCAAAAGGCACAGGAGAAAGAAAAGGCACAGCCGCAGCATGAGGGCAACGCCCCGGAGCAGCCGGAAGCTGCCCCGCAGGAGAAAGCCGCCTTTACCCCCGAAACCATTTACCGGGTACGCCGCAACCCATACAGCGACAGGGAAGAAAACGCTTATCTGCTGCAAGCCTATGTCACGCAGGAGAACGGGCGGGCAAAAATGGGCGAAGTGCTTTTCCGGGGGACACCGGAGAAATGCCGGGAGCTTCTGGAACAGTTAAATGCCGGAGAACTGACCGAGGGACAGGTAAAGGAACTGTATGCAAAGACACAGGAACAGCCGGAAACCGGACGGGACGACACCTTTTCCATTTACCAGTTAAAGGACGGGGACGAAACGCGGGACTACCGCTTTGAGCCTTACGACCGCCTGCAGGCGGCGGGGCTTGCCGTTGAGCGGGCAAATTATGAGCTTGTCTATACTGCGCCCCTTGTGCCGGGAACGTCCCTTGACGACATTTTTACCCGGTTCAATATCGACCACCCGAAAGATTTCAAAGGACACAGCCTTTCCGTTTCTGATGTCGTCGTGCTTCATCAGGACGGGCAGGACACCGCCCACTATGTAGACCGAGGGGACTTTAAGCAGGTACCGGAGTTTTTGCAGGAGAAGCAGCCGCAGCTTACCCCGGACGAATTGGAAACAGGCGAGAAAATCCGGACACCACGCGGGACGTTCTATGTAACGGGCATGAGCCAGGAGCAAATGGAAGCGGCGGGATATGGCGTTCATCATCAGTCGGACGACGGGAAATATCTGATTATGGGGAACGGGACACGGGCGTTTGCCGTTCCCACAGAGCAGACACAACGGGAAAACCCTTTAAAAGCTGCCGAGCAGACCACCGAGCAAAACTATAACATGATTGACGGACGGATAAACAATACCCCGACCGTTGACGAACTGGAAGCAAAGGTTAAGGCAGGGGAAACCATTTCCCTTGTTGACCTGGCTAATGCAGTCAAAGCGGATAAGGAGCGCGGCAAAGCGGCAAAGCCGGAAAAGAAGCCCTCTATCCGGGCGCAGCTTGCCGCAGCCAAAGAGAAAACCGCCCCGAAAAAGGCGGCAAAGACCAGACAGAAAGAAATGGAGGTATGAGCATGACACAGTTTACCGTGGAAGAAATGAACCTTTTGAGCATTTACCATGAGGGGAGCCGGGAGCAGCTTAAGGAGAATGTGAACGCTGCGCTGCCTTACATGGATGCGGATATGCGGGAGCTTGCAAAGCGCACCCTTTCCAAAGTGGACGCACTGACGGAAACGGAATATGCGGAGCTTGCCGTCTATGCCGCTGATGAAGCATGAGCGCGGTCAAGCGGCTCACGCCGCCGCAAAGCCGGAAAGTCAATGCCCTTGTAAAGCGGGAGTGCTGCAACTGCGATAACGGACACTGTATCTTACTGGACGACGGGGAGGAATGTGTCTGCCCGCAGCTCATTTCCTATTCCCTGCTCTGCAAGTGGTTCCGTATTGCCGTACTTCCCGGCGACAAGCTGCTCTATGCGGAGCTTTACCAGACCGATGACAGGAAGAAGTGTACCGAATGTGGCGCGTTCTTTGCTTCAAGGTCTAATAATGTCAAATACTGCCCGGACTGCCGGAAGCGTATCACGAACCGGCAGGCAGCGGAACGCATGAGGAAACGCCGCGCTCTTGTTACGCAGTAAGAGCAAAAACAGCCTTGCTTTATGCGGTTCTCCGGGCAGGAAAACAGCGCAGCCGATATAGATTACCTTTTCCCTCAAAAATGGGGTTCTACTGCGTAACAAAACCATAGCAACACCCATATAGACGCGGGGCGCGGTTAGCCTTTTCTGGCTTTCCGCGCCCCGTTCTTTTATATTATTTGCCCGTCATATTTAATAGCTAGTTCTCCATTATAGCGTATCACCTCAATAGGTTTTTTAATATTATACCAGCAAGGAAAGTCTTGCGTTGTAAACTGTCCTTTTAGTCTTGCCAAACAAACCCACGGTTGTTTTTTGTCTTGTGGATTTCCAACTGTTATCAAACCTAACCCGTCTGCATACTGGATTAGTCTTACCTCTCCAACTATATTCTTTTGCTTGTCTACATATCTTGATGATTGAAGAATTGAAAATGTACACAAAACTATTTCATCTAAGATTTGTGAAGTGACTTGACAATTTAGCTCTCCAAACAAATGAGCAAACTCATTTTGTAGTTCGCCGTCTGCAATACCTTTATAGTCAAGAATTTCTTTACTTCCCGAAATCGTTTGATAACCCTTTTGGAGTGCGTTGACAATATTCTGCCAAACAACACCTTCCCTTCGTTCGCGGTGCGCGATTAAATCTCCTAATTCACTAATCCATTTATATTTGCGAGAGTTGGTTGAATTATTTCTGTCATATTTTTCGGTATTTTCTAAATGTCCTCTTACTAAAATGTAGAAAGCATAAATATCATGTTCATCAAAAGTTCTCTGTTTGATTTTATCACAGTAAAAGTCAAGAAGTTGTTTTTCTTTAATATCAAAATTCAAATTCATATCTTCACCTCAGTTCTTCAATAATCACAATATATTATACAAAAGAAATGTTGCAATCACAATATATTGTTTATCGTTCTGCTTCCTTTTCCCGTTCTGGCTCTTTTGGCTGCCGCAAAATGCTGTCTATGTTCTGCCTGATAACGTCGTATTCCTTGACCTGTTTTTTCAGCTTGCCGTAGTCGGCGCGGAGGGCTTCTTTCTGCTCTTGCAGCTTTTCATATTCCGCTTGCAGGGCGGTAAGGTTCGGCAGTTTGGAAATGCCCGCCGCCTTTAGTGCCTTTGCCGCCGCTTCATGGAGAATGACAGTCCCCTCATGGGCTGCCCGGTATCGGTCTTTGTTCCTTGCTTTCCGGTAGGTATCATAGGCAGGCTTTGTCTTTTGGAACGTGGAAACATTCTTGATAAGTACCGCCATATCCGCAAGCCGCTTTTCCACTTCCTTTAGCGCGTCGCCTGCCTTTTCGCTTTCTATCTGGACTTCCTCTATCTTTGCGGTTAAATCCTCATACTGGCTTATCTGATGTTCCGTAAGGAAATTGAGCGTCTTTGCCGCCTGCTTCAGATTGTGGATTTTCGCCCACTGTTCATAGCCCCGGCTCTGCGCCGCCTTGATACTGTTCTCAATGTCGATAAGCAAGGACACGCCTGTTTCCCGCTTTGGAGCTTTAGCAGTTCTGGTACGCCTGCCCTCTATCCGTTCCCTTATGGCTTCCTCTGTATAGTCTGCGCCGAGGGTTTTCAAGCGGGTAAACCGTTCCTGCCCCGGAACGCGGCAGGAAACGTATTTCCCCGGCTTTATCTCATAGCCCGCCGCTTGGAGCCGGGAAAGCAATTCTTCAAAACTGGACACTTGGGGGATAAGCGCGTCCACGGCGATTTTCAGCTTTCCTTTCCAACTGGTTCCGGTTTTCTCCGCGATATATTCCGCATAGCTCTTTCCCTTGTCGCCCTTTTGCGGGGCGACGACGGACAAGCCGTTTTCCCTGCACAGCCTGTCGCTCATGTTCCGTATGCCGTAATAGCTGCGCTTATTGGAATTGTACTTGTGGTAGTCTACAAAATTGACCGCGCAGAAAATGATATGGTTATGAACGTGTCCCTTGTCTATGTGGGTGGTAAGGACGTATTCATATTGTCCCTTTGTTACCGCGTCGGCAAGCTGCTTCCCGATTTCATGGGCTTTCTGATAGTCCACTTCCCCAGGCTCAAAGGACTGTATCAAGTGGTGGGCGAGATTGTTTCCCCGGTCTAACGCCTGCGCTATGGTAAATTCAAATTCAATGTCTGCCGTTTCCGGCGAGCAGCCAAAGGAGGACACAAGCATTTTCCCGTCCGTCTTGTCCGGGTTCTGGATATAGTCAAGGGCTTTCTTCAACGTGCTTTTAACAGGCTTAATCTTTGTAACCGCCATATCTCCGCAAGCACCCCCTTTATTTCCTCTATGTCCTCTTGGTAGACGCTGCCCGTGGCGTTGACGCGCCGCGCTATCTGGTTGATGTTGACGCCGATTTTCTGTATTTCTGCTGTCATGGCTTTTATGTCGGCGTGGTCTATCTGAATGATGTACCCGTCGATTGCCATTTTCCGAAGATAGGCTTCCATGTTCCGGGTGGGAACGAGCTTCATTTTCTGCTCAATCAACGCCCGTTCTTCCTCTGTTACTCTGAATTTGATTTGCACCGTCCGTTTTCTGCCGTCCATGCGTTCACGCTCCTTTTCGTTTTTTAGAGGGTTTGGGACACTTCCCAACAAGCAATTTTCAACCGACACGCGGCAGTGCAGGAGGGCGAAAATACGGAAAGGGTACCCCTTTCCTATGCTTGCTAAGAAACTTTCCTCTCAATACCTACAACACTGAAAAGGCTTGATTTGACGGATTTTTGCAAAAGAAAAACGCTGCAATCTGCAAAGATTACAACGCTTCCTAAACTCCATATTCAATTTTGCCGGACCCTCTCATTCGTCCACTTTTTCGACTTCCGCTATCTCTTTTGCGGTAGCTGTCACAATCCGAAGTCCCGTATCGCTTATACCGTCGAGCAGCGCGTCAAGCTGCCGCCGCTGCGTGTTCTTTTCGGCGGGCTTATCCAAAAGAAACTGGTCTACAGATATATTGTAACGGAGCATAAGCTCAAAGAAAATCTGCAAACTGGGGTGTTGCCCGTTATTCTCTATATTCGCAAGGTAGCGGGGAGAGATAAACATTTCGTCGCTTACTTTCTTGCGGCTCTCTTTCCTGCCCGTTCGCGCTGCCTTTATCGCTGCTCCAAAAGCCTTGAAGTCGTACTTTTCTACTGGTCTTTTCGCCATATTCATTCACCCAGTTACATTTTACTGTTCCTTTTTTTCCTTGGATATGTCTACATATTTCCTAATATTAACTAAAATAATTCATATATCTATATTGAAGCGTTCACTACCTTATGATAAAATAAACTCTCCATTATGACACCAGACTTTTTCTTTGTGGTAGTATTCATTTTGTGAATGGAGGTAATGAATGATGAACACTTACAAAACCGCTGAAATTGCAAAAATGATTGGAATACACCCTAATACAGTGCGTTTATATGAGAAATTGGAGTTGATACCAAAACCAGAGCGTTTATCCAATGGTTATCGAGTATTTACAGATTTTCATATTGAACAATTCAAACTTGCCCGCCTTGCATTTCAGATTGAAGTATTACAAAATGGTCTGCGTAAGAAAATTGTTTTGATGATAAAAACATCTGCTACAAAGGATTTTGATACCGCCCTTTCTTTAACAAAGGAGTACCTATCGCAAATCAGACAGGAACGTGCTAACGCCGAAGAAGCTATTAAAATTGTTAAACAGATTTTGTCCGGCGCGACCGAGGAAAATACTCATTTCTTAAAACGAAAAGAGGTATCTAATTATCTGGATATTTCTATGGACACTTTAAGAAATTGGGAAATGAACGGATTACTTTCTGTTAAGCGAAAGCAGAACGGATATAGAATATATACTGATGAAGATATAAAACGGCTGAAAATTATTCGTTCTTTGCGGTGTGCTAACTATTCATTAGAAGCAATTCTACGAATGATACAGCAGTTATCCCAAAATCCGAATGTAGATATTCGGAAAGCTCTGAATACACCCAAAGCAGACGCAGAAATAATAACAGTTTGTGACAAGCTGATTGTTTCTTTGTCTGACGCAGAGGTCAACGCAATAAAAATGATTGACAGTTTGGAAAATATGAAAAGCAAATTTTTATAAACTCTCCACTTTACCACCAACGTCTTTGTCGGTGGTATTCTTTTTTTGTAAAAAACAAGGAGGTGCAGATATGCAGGAAATAATCAAAGTCGAGCAGTTATCAAAATCTTATGGAAATCTGCTTGCAGTAGACAATATCAGTCTATCCGTAAAGCGTGGTACAGTTTATGGTCTACTTGGTGCAAATGGCGCAGGAAAAAGTACCACGATTGAATGTATTTTAGGAACAAGGAAAGCTGACAGCGGAACGGTATCTGTACTGGGCTATAACCCACGAAAAGAACGCCGCCGCCTTTTCCAGAATGTTGGTGTTCAGTTTCAAGAGAGTGACTATCAGCCGGAAATCAAGGTTTCCGAATTATGCGAAGAAACGGCTTGTCTTTACAAATCCCCCGCAGACTGGAAAGAACTTTGTAGCCGCTTTGGGATAGGCGATAAAGTTGAAAATGCAGTTAAAAGTCTGTCTGGCGGCGAGCGTCAACGACTTTTTATTGTCCTTGCACTAATCCCTAATCCAGAACTTGTATTTCTTGATGAATTGACTACTGGACTGGACGCAAAAGCGCGACGGGACGTGTGGAAAATCTTGTCTGACTTAAAGGGCAAAGGATTGACAATTTTTCTTACTTCTCACTTCATGGACGAGGTGGAAGCTCTTTGTGACGAGATATGTATTCTCAAAAGAGGAAGTGCAGTTTTTTATGGCACAGTAAAACAAGCAAAAGAAAAAAGCGGCTACGAAAAATTTGAGGACGCTTATCTTATGCTTTCCGGCGAGGAGGAAAATGTAGAATGAAGTCATTTAGAATACTTCTAAAAAATGAATTGAAACTGAATATTAGAAATATGAACATGGTGATTTTTGCAGTTATCATGCCTTTGGTGGTTTTAGTTATCCTTGGTTTTATTTATGGAACAAAGCCCGCTGTCGAAAATGTAACATATACCTTTATGGAGCAATCTTTTGGCGCACTCTGCACAATTTCTATTTGTGCAGGAGGTTTAATGGGCTTACCCCTTGTAGTATCAGATTATAGGGAGAGAAAAATCCTAAAGCGATTCAAAGTAACCCCCGTTAGTCCGGTTAAACTTCTTGCCGTAGAATTTACAATTTATGTCCTATATGCTGTTGTATCAATGCTTACACTCATTCCTGCGGCTATGTTGATTTGGAATGTATCAATACATGGTTCTTGGATAGCCTTTTTAGGTAGTTGGTTACTCACTATGGTATCAACTTTAAGTATCGGTATGATGATAGGCGGCATTGCAAAAAATTCAAAAAGCGCAAGTGTTATTGCGTGCGTACTGTATTTTCCTATGTTAATTTTTTCAGGCGCGACACTTCCTTTTGAAGTCATGCCTGACATTATGCAAAATGTGATAAGTATTTTTCCTATGACACAGGGCATTCAACTTATGAAAACGGCGTTTCTGGGCTTGCCTGCTGATAATATTGTAACCCCGATTATTGTTATGGTAATAGTTACCGTGTTATGTACCAGTGTTGCGATTAAATATTTCAAATGGGAATAAATTAAATCTAAAAACATTAGAAATACGATTATCGGTTCTTTTTATACAGATAGCTCTGAATTCACTTTTTTATTTCATATTCCTACTGTACATAGAACATATCAATATTGACAAAGGCTGCTTTCTACGGTATGATAGGTGCATAATTAAAAAAGAAAAAGGTGATGAAGCTCCGGCGTATCAGATGTCACATAATCGGTGACATGGATATGACTGGAAAAGAGTAAATAAAATCAACTTAATAGGTAGTTTCAAGCTGTATAACGCAGCCCTCTTTTTGTACCTATGTTTGATTTTATTTTACTCTTAACTATTCTTCATCAGTTGCAAGATTAGCCGTAGAGTAAAATCTACGGCTTTTTCTTTTGCACACAGAAAGGAGGAAATCATGCTAAACAAAATTTTCCAAAGTTTAGAAAAGCCCCTGCTTTACCAAAAAACAGAGGGTGAGTTTTGGAATGACAAACACATTTCTAAACAAATGCTCAAAGCCCACCTTGACCCCGAATTTGAGGGAGCAAGCCGAAAACTTTCCTTTATAGAAAAATCGGTGGAATGGATAAAAGATACTATACCGTCTACAAGTTATCCTTTGCTTCTTGATATGGGGTGTGGGCCTGGACTATATACTGAAAAATTTGCTCAATATGGATATAAAGTAACGGGCATTGATTTTTCACATAGAGCCATAGAGTATGCAAAAAATTCCGCGCTAAAACAAGGGTTACATATTAAGTATCATTTTCAAAACTATTTAGAAATGTCAATACATGAGACTTTCGATTTTATTACAATGATATATTGCGATTATGGGGCTTTATCCACGGACGACAGGAAAAAGCTGCTACGAATAATATATCAGCACCTAAAGCCAGGAGGAAAATGTTTGTTAGATGTTTTTTCAAAGGAAATATTTTATTCCTTTCGAGAGGGGCAAACATGGGAAAGCTGCCCAAACGGGGGCTTTTGGAGAGAACAGGGTTATATTGCGTTATTCGGGCATTATAAATATCCGGATTTTATAACTTTGGAACAAACCACTATTATTACTGGCACAGAAGTTGCCACCTATTATATATGGAATACTTGCTTTACCCCAAAAGCGTTGATTGAGGAAGTCAAAAATAGTGGCTTTAAAGTAAATGGGCTTTTCGAAAATGTCGCAGGAAAAGACTACCACAAAAATAGTCCTACTATAGCAATTCTTTTAGAAAAATAAATTTAAAATATCTAATCTGGCGGCGACCTGCCGAATAAAAAAAACCGTTAGTCGGCAGGTTGATTTGCTATGTCCTTTTAATCAAAATTTGACGAATGGCGGTTTTAAGATAAGCCGTCGTTTCTATCTTACATAATTATCACTTTTCTAAAGGATACGGCGGTATCAAGGAGGTATCGCCGTGTCCTTTTTCTATGCCCTTAATCCCCCTAATCTATCAAAAAAAGCCCGTCCACCACCACGGGGTATTCCGGTTATAAGTATGAACTGTCAAATCATCTAAATACCTTTTTTAATTTCCTTGCGCCTGTCTGCATTTTGCAGACGGGCGCATTTTGTATTTTCTCAAAAAAATTTTTGAGAGACAGCCAAAAAACAACGTCCGATTTTAAGTTTTTTGGTTTGAGGGGTTACGAAAGGGGACATTTCAAAATCCACCGCTTTCGCGGCAGCGAAAGGAGGTGAGAACATGAACGAACCTATTCGTACCCAATGGCAAATCCGTTGTGCTTTTAACGGCTTTTGTAAACTGGCATTAAGGCGGGAAGCTATGAACGCCCACCGGGACACAAAGCAGCGGCAATTACGCGAAGTGACTTTTTCCGATTTGTCGCCGGAAGAAGAAAATCAGCTTTTCGTTTGCGACGAATATTTTGCAGATAATGAAGCGGAACAGTCTTTCGTTGTCGGCGGTAAAGAGATTACTGCAAAGCTGCTTGCCGAAGCCCTGCACAGTTTACCGGAAGAAAAGCGGGAAGTCGTACTGCTGTATTACTTCTTTGATATGAGCGAACGGGAAATTGCAAAATTCTGCAATATTCCGAGAACGACTGTACAGACCCGCCGGACAAGCTCTATGAAGCTGCTAAAACGCTATTTGGAGGAACGTGCCTATGACTACGAAGATTAGTAATAACGAAAATGCTGAAAGCGGCTTATTGCCTTATCCGGTAATCATAGCTGCAACAAAGGGCGACCCGGAAGCTATGAACATTGTCGTACAGCATTACGAAAGTTACATAGCGTCCCTGTCTATGCGGAAGCTGCGTGATGAGCGCGGAAATATTTACTGGGGCATAGATGAGGATATACGCGACCGCTTGCGTTCGCGCCTTATGAGGGCTGTCCTGTCATTTAAGGTTTGAAGTAAGTAAAGCAGTGTTTCCCCTTTCCGCTGCTACATAATGCTTAACCTGTTTTTGGTTCCTTGACAAAGAAAGCGGCGCAAGATAACGGCGGCGCAGTATAGGGCAAATCGGATACATTCGATATATGGGGAGCCGTTGGGCTGATACGCGACGACGAAAGGAGGGACAAACAGAGCGGGAAATATCAGCGTTCCAAAGCAGACGTAGCAACTCTGCCGCCATAATCCATATATCGGTATAATGATACTCCTTTATCGCCGTAGTCCGAGCGTTCAAAGCGTCGCAGGCAACGGGTAGAGCTTCGGCAGACCGCCGGAGGGGTGAAAGTCCCGTGGAGCTATGCTAACAGCCGTCCGGTTAAAGCCTACTTTTACTTGTAATAGTGTACTTGCTGTCTTTCATAGGATATATTGTTCCGTTATGTAAAGGGGGTATCTTTATGACAGGCAACATTACTTATGAGATTGATAAAGATAAAATTTCTGAACAGAAAATGCAATTTGAAATCATCAATCGCCGCCCCAAATATCAGCCGCAGGAAAAGGAAACCGTAAAAGCTGAAATCGAAAAGCAGCTTTTTGCGGTTTTTTGTAAATATGTGCTTTATTAAAATTGAGGACTGGCGGGAAGCGTGGTATAATATTAGTGTGGGCGGCTCAATTCTATACATCGTTATGGAGGTAAACGATGTATGACGCACTTTATTCCCGCCAATCAGTAGAAAAAGTAGATAGTATATCCATTGAAAGCCAGCTTGAATACTGCAAGTACGAAACACGCGGCAATCCGTACAAGGAATACATAGACAGAGGGTACAGTGGTAAGAATACCAATCGTCCTGCTTTTGAGGAAATGCTTGATGACATTAAGCAAGGAAAAGTATCAAGGGTAATTGTTTATAAGTTAGACCGTATCAGCCGTTCCATTCTTGATTTTGCTAATATGATGGACGTATTCCAGAAATATCATGTGGAATTTGTTTCATCAACGGAGCGATTTGATACCTCTACCCCTATCGGACGGGCAATGCTGAATATCTGTATCGTATTTGCACAGTTGGAACGAGAAACAATCCAAAAGCGTGTTACTGACGCGTACTATTCACGTTGCAAGCGCGGCTTCTATATGGGTGGACGTATTCCTTATGGATTTGCAAAGACAGATACTGTTATAGACGGCGTGAAAACGTCAATGTATGTTCCTGTCCCAGAAGAAGCTGAACAAATGCGCCTTATGTATTCTCTATATGCCAATCCTGAAAATTCATTAGGAGATATTATCAGATACTTTAATGAAAATGGGATTAAGCATTTACGTGGGGGAATGTGGAGTACATCAAGAATAAGCGATATGCTCCGCAACCCTGTTTATGTGAGAGCTGACGCTGATGTATATGACTTTTTTAAAAGTCAAGGCGCAAATGTTATCAACCCCGTATCTGATTTTACAGGTTATAATGCCTGCTATCTTTATAAAGGTACGGTATCAACAACACGAAAGCAATGTGATTTGACCGATAAGGAAATTGTACTTGCACCACATGAGGGTATCGTTTCATCACATGACTGGATAAAATGCAGGTTACGCTGTCTGAATAATCGTCAATCAACTAGAACTTGTAAACCTAAAAACTCATGGCTTGTAGGCAAAGTCAAATGCGGCAAATGCGGTTACGGGTTGACAATCGCAAAATCTAATACCAAATGGCACCGATACTTTATTTGTGCGACAGCATTAACAACTAAAAAGGCAAAATGCCAGGGAACGGGCGGCACGATATACGCTGACGTTTTAGAGGAATATATGATAAATGCGATACGCAAACGGTTAGCCGAATTTGATACACTGTCAAAGCAAGAGGAATGCCACACAAGCCCTAAAGTCAATGAAAACAAAATCCGTCTGACTGAAATTGATAAAGAAATCGAGGAATTACTTTCAAAGGTAGTCGGCGCAAATACAATCCTTATGGAGTACATCAATAACAAGGTGGAAGCTCTGGACGAGGAAAGGCGGCAATTACAAGAAGAAAATTTAAACCTCACTCATCAGCCGGATAATAGTTCTCTTAATGTCATTTCTAACCATGTTGAAAAATGGGAAGAAACGAGTTTTGAGGATAAACAGGCAGTAGTTGACGCTCTTATCAAAGTAATAACCATAGCAGATGGAAAAATTAACATTACATGGAATATTTGACGCTTCTTGCAAGCGTCGTTTTAAGGATAAATTTACTTGTATCTTCCCGTTTCGGTGAAGCGCTCAGAAGTGTGCAGGAACAGCTCGACGCGAAGAATTTCTACGCGTTCAATCCCAGCTTCGACTGTCCCTGTGAGGCTTCCTGTCAGAAATGCGGCCAGCAGAATCAGAACAGATGACATGATCTGTCCGGAGAAAGCCGGATGAAGAAAAAGTTCTTGCAAATCTTTTTTTGCGGGACTATAATACAAGGGTAAATAAAACAGAACATCGGGGAGCTTGTGAACAGGCTGAGAGGGAGGTGCGACCTCCGACCCATAACCTGATTTGGATAATGCCAACGTAGGGAAATATGTGAGAGTGTATATTTTTGTGCAGGAAGCGGCCGGATCAGGTACTTCCTGCATTTTCAGTTGCAGAGAGGAAGATGGGAGCCGGTTTTGCCCGGGAAAATTTCCGGCTGGATGACTGTACACAGACCCTTCCGTTGGATCAGGAAAGGACGGGTTACTTATGATGAACCAGAATTTGACAGAAAAACACACGGCAGCAGGAGTTCAGACAGGAATATCCACACGCAAGCTGGTAATGACGGGAATGCTTGCCTGTCTTGCCTATGTTCTGAACACTTTTGTATATTTTCCGGCAATGGCGCCCTTCCAGCATTTTGTGGACGTTTTGGCGGCAGTGCTGGTTGGACCCTGGTACGGGTTCGCGGCGGCGCTTCTCTGCGGAATCCTCCGGATGCTTTCCGGAAGAACGCTTCAGGCGATAGCGGGAGCTGTGTTCGGACCAATCATCGGCGGTCTGCTTTACAGGAAGACGAAAAGCGTATGGCTGGCCTTTGTGGGGGAAGTGATCGGTACGGGATTTTTCGGGGCCATGGCCTCTTATCCGCTGATGAAGATCTTTTACGGGCTTGACGCTCAGTCGCCTTTTTATTATATCCCATTTTATACGCCGGCGGCTGTTGTGGGCGGTGCCATGGGCGTCTGCGTGGTGCTGATCTTCAAACGTACGGGACTTCTGAAAAGAATGCTGGATGAGCTGAACCGGTGAGACAGATAAGATCTGCCGGGCCACTTCAGAACAGATATCATGTAGATAAGGATTTGACTATGACGTGTTATGAAGAAATACTGAAAATGACCAGGGAGCGGGAGCCGCTGGTCCAGTGCATTACGAATTTTGTTACAGTGAACGACTGTGCCAACATTATTCTGGCGGCCGGCGGAACACCCGCCATGTCCCATGTGAAGGAGGAAGCTGCGGAAGCGGTGCAGAAGGCGGACGCCCTTGTGTGCAACATGGGCGCCATCGAGGATACAGAAGCCATGATCCTGGCCGGAAAAGAAGCCAACCGGCTGGGAATACCGGTGATCCTGGATCCTGTTGCCGCAGGCGGGACAAGCCTCAGGAGGGCGACTGCGAAACAGCTTCTTGAAGAGGTACATTTTGCCGTGATCCGCGGCAACGCTTCTGAGATCAGAAGTCTTGCTGGAGAGAATGTAACGGGAAGAGGAGTGGACGTGTCCGCGCTTGACGCAGTTACGGAGGAAAAACTTCCGGAAGCTGTGAAGACGGTGGAGCTCCTGGCACGGCGTCTGCAGAGTGTGATCGCAGTTTCCGGAAAAACGGATATCGTCTCTGAGGGAGACAGGACAGTTCTTATCCGCAACGGATGCGCCACCATGTCCAGGATCACCGGAAGCGGCTGCATGGTCACTTCTCTTATAGGCGCGTTTTGCGGAGCCTCCCCGAAGCGGCCTTTTGAGGCGGCGGCCGCGGGTCTGGCAGTGATGGGGATTGCGGGGGAAACGGCGGAAAGCCTGCGTCTCAGTAAGGGAACAGGAAACGCTACATTCCGTAACGACCTGATCGACGCGGTGTTTAATTTTACGGAAAACCAGCTGACGGAGGAAATCAAAATTGAAGTTTACAGAGAATGAGATCAGGAACGCCATGCTTTTATACGCGATTACAGACAGGAGCTGGCTGAAAGAAGGAGAATCCCTCGCCGGTGTCTGTGAAAGCGTGCTGAAAAACGGCGCAACTTTTTTGCAGATCCGTGAGAAAGATCTGGACGGAGATACTTTTGAAAAAGAAGCCGGAGAACTGAAAGAACTCTGCGGGAAATACCATGTGCCGTTTGTGGTGAACGACAGTGTGGAGATTGCCATGGATATCGGCGCCGACGGCGTCCATGTGGGACAGTCGGATATCCGGGGACGTGATATCCGCGCCATGATCGGTCCGGATAAGATCCTGGGGATTTCCGCGGGAACGGTGGAGGAAGCCAGGGCGGCTGAGAATGCCGGAGCGGATTATATCGGCGTCGGCGCGGTGTTCGGCACCAGTACGAAGAAAGACGCCAGAAATCTTACTATAGAGAAACTCCGGGAGATCAGCGGTTCGGTATCTATCCCGGTGGTGGCGATAGGCGGAATAAACAGGGGAAATGTAAAAGAACTGAAGGGAAGCGGAGTGGACGGTATCGCGGTAATCTCCGCCATTTTCGCCGCGGAGGATCCGGGACAGGCCGCCCGGGAGCTTCTGGAACTTTCGAAAGAGACGGTATATGGAAATGAATAAGAAATTTGCGATTTTTGATATGGACGGTACCCTTGTGGATTCCATGCCATGGTGGCAGGGGCTGGCGAAGGAGTATCTACTGAAGGAGGGCGTGGAGGAGATCAGCCCTGAAGTGCTTGAGAAAATAAGACCGCTGACCATTACAGAGTCGGCGGTGCTTTTTAAGGAAATATACGGAATCCAGGGTACGCCGGAAGAAATGGCGGCGAAAGTAAACGGTCTGATGGCGGAACATTACAAAAAAGACATTCCTTTAAAACCGGGTGTGCGGCAGTATCTTGCCGGACTGAAAAAACAGGGGGTAAAAATGTGCGTCGCTTCCGCCACAGCGGAATATCTGATGGAAGCGTGCCTGAAAAGACTGGGCGTGCGGGGAGACTTTGAATTCCTGCTTTCCTGTGAAGAAGTGGGAGCCGGGAAGCACAGCCCGGACGTTTATCATCTGGCTGCGGAAAAACTGGGCGCGGCGCCTGTGGACACCGCAGTTTATGAAGACGCTCTTCACGCGGTACAGACAGCGAAGCAGGCCGGCTTTTATGTGATCGGAGTTTATGATGAAAGTATGAAGGATAACTGGAAAGAAATCTGCGCACTGGCGGATGAAGTTATGAGAGTCTGGGAGGAAGAAGCATGAAGGCGGTTTTATCTATAGCGGGCAGCGATTCCAGCGGGGGAGCCGGGATCCAGGCCGATTTAAAGACAATGATCATGAACGGAGTCTACGGAATGACCGCGGTCACAGCGCTGACCGCGCAGAATACCACGGGAGTGACCGGGATTCTGGAGGTCTCTCCGGAATTCCTGGAAAAGCAGATAGACGCGGTGTTTCAGGATATCCGGCCGGACGCGGTGAAGATCGGTATGGTGTCTTCGGGGACACTGGTGAAAACCATCGCAGAGTGTCTGAAAAAATACCAGGCGGAGAATATTGTGGTGGATCCGGTGATGGTCGCCACCAGCGGTTCTTCTCTTATGGAATCGGAGGCAGTGTCCGCCCTGAAAGAATATCTTCTTCCGCTGGCGTCTGTGGCGACGCCTAACATCCCGGAGGCGGAGATCCTCTTCGGAAAAGAGATCCGCTCCGGAGAGGAGATGGAACAGGCGGCGGAACAGATCAGCAGAGAATACGGCTGCGCGGTCCTCTGTAAAGGAGGCCACAGCCTGAACGACGCCAGCGACTATCTGTTCGACGGTCAGAAAGGGATGTGGTTCCGGGGAGAACGGATCCATAATCCCAACACCCATGGAACAGGATGTACGCTTTCCAGCGCCATTGCCTCTAACCTGGCGAAAGGATATTCCATGGAGGACGCCGTGCAAAAAGCGAAGGAATATATTTCCGGCGCACTCGGGGCCATGCTGGATCTGGGCCGGGGAAGCGGGCCGCTGGATCACGGATTTCTTCTGCGAAAATATTGAAATACGGAAAAGCTTCTGTTATAATAACAGTTTGAACAGAAACTGCCGATTATGCAGAGAAATCTGCATGTTTTTATGACAGAAAGTACCGGGTGATGGAATGGAAAAAGCAAAACAGCAGAAGAAACCGCTGTTATCGCTGATCGGCGGAAGCCGGACCGGAGAAAAAAAAGCAACGCACTATTATGACTACAGTCTTGTGGCAGTCATCATCCTTCTGACCTGTTTCGGACTTATCATGCTGTACAGTACCAGTTCTTATCTGGCCGAGGTCCAGCAGGGAGACGATATGTTTTATTTCAGGAAACAGGCTCTGATCAGCGGCGCCAGTATTATAGGAGCGCTGGTCATCTCGCGGATAGACTATCACATTCTGACACGTTTTATTACTCTTCTGTACGGTATGGCTATCGTACTGATGATGCTGGTAAAGACTCCTCTGGGTATTACGGCCAACGGCGCGAGAAGATGGCTTGGCGTAGGAGAGTCGCTTTCTTTCCAGCCTTCCGAGATCGCGAAGATCGCGGTGATCGTGTGCCTGCCCTATATGATCGTCCATATGGGTAAAAAGGTGAAGACTCTGAAAGCCTGTATGCTTCTGGGGGCCATGGGCGGCGCGCTTGCATTTGTGGCATATGTATTTACGGATAACCTGAGTACGGCGATCATTATTTTCTGTATTACCGCAGGACTGATCTTCGTGGCCCATCCCAATGTAAAGCCCTTCCTGATCATCGGAGGCGTGGGGCTTGCGCTGATCATCATGCTGATACTTTTTCTGAACGCGACAGTGGATCCGGCCACGAATGAGAACTTCCGTATCCAGCGTATTCTGGTATGGCTGCATCCCGAGGACTTTGCCTCCGGAGACGGATACCAGACGATCCAGGCGCTTTACGCGATCGGTTCCGGCGGACTTCTCGGCAGAGGCCTGGGAAACAGTATCCAGAAACTGGGAAGCGTTCCCGAAGCCCAGAACGATATGATTTTTTCCATTGTATGTGAAGAACTGGGAATACTGGGAGGAGTGATGGTACTTCTTCTTTTTGCCTATCTTCTTTACAGACTGTTCTTTATCGCGCAGAACGCGCCGGATATGTTCGGCTCGCTGATGGCGGCGGGAATCTTTATCCATATCGCCCTCCAGGTGATCTTCAATATAGCCGTTGTGGTAAACCTGATGCCGAACACCGGTATCACCCTTCCTTTTATCAGCTACGGCGGAACGTCTATCGTATTCCTGATGGCGGAAATGGGCCTTGCTCTGAGTATATCCAGGCAGATTAAATTCCAGGAATAGGCCTGCTGCATATAATCTATAAAATAACAGAAAATCTATTGACAAAAAGGTTTACAGAATATATACTTTCCACATCAAAGTATTGGCGGATGGCGCTTGATAAAGGAGAAGATAGTAATGTTAGAAGAAATGAGAAAACTGATCGCAGAGCAGCTGAACTGCGAAGAAAGCGAAATCACTGCAGAGACATCTTTTAAAGACGACCTGGGAGCAGATTCCCTGGATCTTTTTGAACTGGTAATGGCTCTGGAAGATGAGTATAATGTAGAGATTCCGGCCGAAGAGCTGACAGAGCTTGCCACGGTAGGCGATGTGATCGAATATCTGAAAGGCAAAGGCATCGAAGCATAACTGAGAAGAACTCCCTGAGGCAGAGATGTCTCAGGGAATTTTTATAATGCAAGGGTTCAAAAGTCCTGCTATTCATGCTTGCATGGAATAGCAGGACCTTGGAACCCGCTAAAATATGAGAATGAAGCCCGACAGGGCGAAATTCGAATATTTTCAGGATCGCGAGAGCGCGGAGCGCGGAGTGATCCGTAGCATTATTGTATCCAAGCGTTTTCAGGATCGTGGGAGTGCGAAGCACGGAACGATCCGTGGGTATCATATATACAATAAAGAACAGGAGAGGAAATAAAAATGTCTAAGATCAGAACCAGGTTCGCGCCGAGCCCGACGGGAAGGATGCATGTGGGTAATCTTCGTACCGCACTGTACGCCTACCTGATCGCGAAGCACGAAGGCGGAGATTTTATTTTAAGAATAGAGGACACAGACCAGGAGAGATACATGGAGGGCGCAGTGGATATTATCTACCGCACTCTTCAGAGCACAGGTCTTCTCCATGATGAAGGACCGGATAAAGACGGCGGCGTCGGCCCTTATATCCAGAGTGAGAGACAGGCTTCCGGCATCTACCTGGAGTATGCGAAGAAGCTGATCGAGCAGGGAGACGCCTATTACTGCTTCTGCGGACCGGAGGAACTGGAGTCCATGAAGCGCGTAGTGGCAGGCAAGGAGATTTCCATTTATGACAAACGCTGTCTGCATCTTCCAAAGGAAGAAGTGGAGAGACGTCTTGCGGCAGGGGAACCCCATGTGATCCGTTTCAATATGCCCACAGAAGGAACTACTACTTTCCATGATGTAATCTATGGCGATATCACTGTCAATAATGAGGAGATGGAGGATCTGATCCTGATCAAATCCGACGGATACCCCACCTATAACTTCGCCAACGTTGTGGACGACCATCTGATGGGGATCACCCATGTGGTAAGAGGAAACGAATACCTTTCCTCCGCGCCTAAGTATAACCGTATTTATGAGGCTTTCGGCTGGGAGATTCCGGTGTATGTACACTGCCCGCTGATCACCAACGAGGAGCACCAGAAGCTGAGCAAGCGTTCCGGTCATTCCTCCTACGAGGATCTGGTGGAGCAGGGATTCCTTACGGAGGCTATTGTGAACTTCGTGGCTCTTCTGGGCTGGAGCCCCCAGGAGAACAGAGAGATTTATACTCTTCCGGAACTGGTGGAGGCGTTTGACTATCACCATATCAGCAAATCTCCGGCAGTGTTCGATATCACGAAGCTGCGCTGGATGAACGGAGAATATATTAAGAAAATGGATCCGGAAGCCTTCTATGAAAAAGCGCTCCCCTATATGCAGGAAGTCCTGAAGGGAGACTATGATTTCCACAAGATCGCTTCCATGGTGCAGACAAGGATCGAAGTGTTCCCGGATATTCCGGATCTGATCGATTTCTTCCAGGAAGTGCCGGAATACGATGCTTCCATGTACCGTCATAAAAAAATGAAAACAACAGAGGAATCCTCTCTGGAGGTTCTGAAAGAAGTGCTTCCTATTCTGGAAGCCCAGGAGGACTATGCCAACGATCCTCTCTATGAATCCCTGAGCGCATATGTGAAGGAAAAAGGCTATAAGAACGGCTATGTAATGTGGCCCCTCCGTACTTCCGTTTCCGGAAAACAGATGACGCCGGCAGGAGCAACGGAGATCATGGAGATCATCGGCAAAGAGGAAACTCTGAAACGTGTAAAGGCAGCGATAGACAAACTCAGCTGACGAGAAGAACTTACCTTATGAAAAGAAATTCATCTCAGAAACGGGCGATCGCCCACCTGCCAGGACCGATGATGGTTCTGGCAGGCCCCGGTTCGGGGAAAACTTCCGTAATTGTAGAGAGAACTGCATACATGACCGGCGAGGGGAAGATCCCGTCTTCCTCTGTTCTTGTTGTGACTTTTTCCCGGGCGGCGGCGGTGGAGATGAAGGAGCGCTTCCTGAAATTTACAGGACAGAGCAGTACCCGGGTGACTTTCGGGACCTTTCACGGAGTCTTTTACGGCATCCTGAAACAGGCGTATAACCTTACTTCAGCCAATATTCTTTCTGAAGAAGAGAAGAACGGAATCCTTCGGGAACTGGCGCTGAATTTCGGGGGCGAGCTTGCGTCGGAGGGGGATTTTACAGAAGAGATCGCGAAAGAGATCAGTATGGTCAAGGGAAACAGGATATCCCTGGAACATTATTATTCTTCCTGCTGTCCGGACGAAGTGTTCCGCCAGATCTACGGAGCTTACGGGAATATGCTGAGACAAAGGCGAAAGCTGGATTTTGATGATATGCTGCTTTCCTGCTATGAACTGTTTGATAAACGAAAGGACATCCTTCGGGCGTGGCAGCAGAAATTCCGCTATATCCTGGTGGATGAATTTCAGGACATCAATCAGCTTCAGTATGATATCGTCCGTCTGCTGGCAGAGCCGGAGAACAATCTTTTTATCGTGGGGGACGACGACCAGTCCATTTATCATTTCCGGGGCGCCCGTCCGGAGATCATGCTGAATTTTACGAAGGATTATCCCGGGGCAGAGAAAGTGGTTCTGGATGTGAATTACCGGTGCAGCAAAAGAATCCTGGATTCCGCCATGAAAGTGATCGGCAGAAATAAAACAAGATTTCAAAAAGAACTGAGCACGCCCAACCCGGAGGGAGAGCCGGTTCGGCTCTGCGAGTACGCGAATCCCAGAGAGGAATATCTCAGCGTGACGGCGGAACTGAGAAAGAGGCTGGAACAGGGAGAAAATCTGGAGAATACAGCCGTCCTTCTCCGCACCAATCAGGAAGCAGAGGGTCTGATCGCCGCGTTTATGGAGAGGCAGATTCCCTTTACCATGAAGGAAAAGCTGCCGAATCTCTTTCAGCACTGGATCTGCAGGAATCTTCTGGCTTATATGCGTTTCGCACAGGGAGAGAGAAGCAGGAAGCTTTTTCTGGAGATCATGAACCGGCCCAACAGATATATTTCCAGGGATGCGGTCGCTTCTGACCGGGAAATTTCTTTTGAGCGACTGAGGAATTTTTATAAAGATAAGGACTGGATGTGCGACAGACTCACCACTATGGAGACACATCTCCGGATCCTGAAAGGCCTCCCTCCCTATGCGGCCATTAATTTCATCCGCAAGGGGATGGGGTATGAGGAATATCTCCAGGAATACGCCCTGTACCGTAAGATCAAACCGGAGGAGCTGGGAGAGATCCTGGACCGTCTGTCTGAGAGTGCGAAAGGGATGAATACCCTGAAGGAATGGGAAGAATATATAAAGGACTATACACGTAAGCTGGAAGAACAGGCGGGAAAACAGAAAAAAGAAGGCGTGCAGATACTGACGCTCCATGGGGCGAAAGGCCTGGAATTTGATCGGGTATATATCCTGAATGTGAACGAGGGGAGTATCCCCTACAGGAAAGCGGTCCTGGCTCCGGCTGTGGAGGAGGAACGGCGGCTGTTTTATGTGGGGATGACCCGTGCCAGAAAATTTCTGACTTTATGTTATGTGAAAAAACAATATGAAAAGGAGAGGGAACCTTCCCGGTTCCTGAAGGAGGCTGGATTATGAACGCAGTGATCTATTATACTGAGATACCGGAAGAATACAGAGAGAAAAAAATGGAGCATATGATCGGAGAAAAACTGCTGGAAACCGGTCTGAAAAAAGAATACGGCCGTGATCTGAAATTCGAACCCAGATCCAGGGGAGAACACGGAAAACCTTTCTTTACCCTTCAGCCGAAAATCCATTACAACATAAGCCATTCCGGAAAATACGTGGTGTGCGTGTTTGCAGAGGAGGAAGTGGGAATCGATATCCAGATCCACAAAGAGGTAAATTATGAACGTATGCTGGAACGTATGGTTCCCGGTAATATGATCAGGGAGATCCTGGAGGCGGACAATCCCGTCAGGGCCTTTTACGCCCAGTGGGTGCTGCGCGAGGCGTATATCAAATGGACAGGAGAAGGGCTGTCCAGAGATCTCCGTACCATTCCCATGGACAGCGGATTCAGCCTGATGCTGGAAATGGAGGAAGGATACAGCGGAGCCGTGTGGTCTCAGGATCCGATGGAACTCCGGTGGGAACACACAGAAGTGAAGCTTCCGTGATACGTGTCTGGCTGTGCCGGAAAATTTTTGTGCTAAAAAAAGATTGTCCACATATATTAAGTGTAAAGAGAGGTGAGGACGATCGAAGCCAGCCAGATTCAGGATCTGTTTGCGGGAAATATAAGGAGGCTTCTGATAGAAGCGGAACTGGATTACGATAAACTGTATGAAATACGGATGCGCGCAGGACGTCCGCTGTTTCTGACTTACGGGGGAGGAGAATGCTTTCTGAGAGGAAGGGGCTCCGCCCCTTATCTTGTTACAGGGGAGGATCTGAAAGAAACTCTGGAATATGTAAGCGGGTATTCTCTTTACGCGTATGAAGATGAGATCCGTCAGGGATATTTAAGCGTTCAGGGCGGCCACCGGGTAGGAGTCACCGGAAAAGTGATCCTGGACGGCGACAGAATAAAAGGGATGAAATACATCTCCTGCATCAATCTCCGGATCGCCCATGAGATCCCCGGCTGTGCGGATAAGGTTATGCCCTATGTCCGGACAAAAGACTGGACAGCCCATACGCTGATCATTTCTCCGCCCCGCTGCGGAAAGACTACCCTGCTCAGGGACATCATCCGTCAGCTCAGCAATGGAAACAGAAATGTTCAGGGAATCACAGTGGGCGTGGTGGATGAGCGGAGCGAACTTGCTGGATGTTATCAGGGAATCCCGCAGAATGACCTGGGGATACGTACAGATATTCTGGACAGCTGCCCCAAGGCAGAGGGAATGCAGATGCTGATCCGTTCTATGTCGCCGGCTGTGATCGCGGTAGACGAACTGGGAAAAGAAGAGGATTTCAAAGCAGTGGAGTCAGTGATCCACTGCGGCTGCAAACTGATTGCCACAGCTCATGGAAATTCGCTGGAGGACGTGCTGGGAACGCCTTTTTTTTCCAGACTGAGAGAGATGAGGGTGTTTGAACGTTATATCGTGCTTGGCGGCGAGAAAAGAGCAGGTACGGTAAAAGGTATCTTTGACGGGAAGGGAGCCCCATGCTGAGAATGGCAGGCATCATACTGATATTGCTGGCGGGAGCGGGTATGGGCTATGCGGGCAGCAAAGAACTGACGATGCGGGAGAAAAATCTCCGGCAGTTTCTGCAGCTGATCATATATCTGAGAGGTGAGATCCGCTGCGGCTGTGCGTCTCTGCCCGAAGGATTCCGGGAAACGGCGGACAGATTTTCCGGTGTGTACAGGGAGTTTCTCCGGGAGGTTTCCCAGAGACTGGGAAATCCGGCCGGAGGATCCATGGGAGAGATATACCGGCAGTGTGCGGAGGCCAAACTGAAGAGGCTTGAACTTTCCCGTGAGGAACGGGAACTGGTCTGGTCCCTTGGGGGACGTCTGGGATATCTGGACCGGGAAATGCAGCTGCGCCAGCTGGAACTCTGCGAGGAGGAAACACGGAGGCGCCTGGAGGATCTGAGAAAGGAGATGCCGGACAAAAAGAAAATATATCAGAGTCTGGGAGTATTGGGAGGAATTCTTCTGGCAGTGCTTTTGTGGTAGTCCCGGTACGGAAAGGAGAAGAGAATGGAAGTCACCATTATATTTAAAATAGCGGCAGTGGGAATCCTGGTTTCCATTCTCTCCCAGATTCTGAAGCACAGCGGCAGGGACGAGCAGGCTTTTCTGGTAAGTCTTTCGGGACTTCTGATAGTGCTGTTCTGGATCGTTCCGTATATCTATGATCTGTTTGAGAGCATCCAGAAACTTTTTGTTCTGTAGACGGATGCTGAGACACGGATCCACCGGTATATGAAGAAGTTTCGGAGGTCGGCGGCAGAATGGATATTGTTAAAATTTCATTGCTTGGAATATGCGGCGTAATGCTGGGGTTCTTTCTGAAAGGGACCAGGCCGGAATACGCGGCTCTGGTAACCGCGGGGATCGGTATTATGATCCTGGGACTGGCGGTAGGAAAACTGGAATATCTTTTTGAAGCAGTAAGCCGGCTGAAAGAAAAACTGCCGGAGGATAACGGTCATTTGTCCACATTGATAAAAATGGTGGGAATTACATATATCGGCCAGTTCTCTGCGGGAATCTGCAGAGACGCGGGGCATCAGGCAACAGCGGGACAGATTGAACTGTTCTGCAAACTGTCCGTGATGGTGCTGAGTATTCCGGTACTGATGGCTCTGCTGGATACGATACAGGAGTTCCTTGTATGAAAACGGGAATCAGGCTTTTTCTGCTGCTGGCAGGAATACTCCTGTTATCGCTGCCGGGAACGGAATACGTCCGGGCGGAGCCTGCCGGCGGGAATGAGGATCCGGCATACACAGAACCGGATAAAGAGCAGGAGGCAAACGAGCTTAAACAGGAGATCCTGTCGGAACTGGATCTTAAAGAGGTGCAGGATATGCTGGACGCCATGCTGGGAGAAGAGAGTTTTTCTTTTCAGGAGGCTCTGGAAAACCTGCTTACAGGAAAAGACGCGTTTTCAGAAGAGGCGGTGCAGAAAATTCTGCACGGCCTTTTGTTTTCCGGACTGGAAAAAGAAAAATCGTTGTTTATGAAGATTCTTCTGCTGATCCTTCTTGCCGCGCTGCTGGCGAACTTCGCCTCTGTCTTTGACAGCGGGCAGATCGGAGAGATCAGCTTTTACATTGTATACCTTCTTCTTTTTATGCTGCTTATGAATTCGTTTTCACAGGCGGCTTCCGCGCTGCAGCAGGTGATCTCCTGGATGACTGATTTTATGAAAGCGCTTGCCCCGGCATATCTTATAACAGTATCTGCCGCCTCCGGCGCCGGCGCCGCGGCGATGTTCTATGAAGGCGTTCTGATCCTTGTGTGGCTGATCCAGTGGATCCTGCTTTCTGTCATACTTCCGGGAACAGATCTGTATGTACTGCTGCGTCTGGTGAACCATCTTTCCCGTGAGGAGATGCTGGGAAAACTGGCGGAACTTCTGTCCACTGCCATAAGCTGGGGTCTGAAGACACTGCTGGGGATTGTAGCGGGGCTGCAGGTGGTAAAAGGGCTTGTGGCGCCTGTGGTTGACACACTAAAAAGAAGCCTGATCGGAAAGGCGGCGGGAGCGCTTCCGGGTGTTGGAAACGCAGTGAATATGGTGACAGAGCTTGTGGTGACAAGCGCAGTGCTGGTGCGGAACTGCCTCGGAGTTATGATCCTGATCGCTTTTGTCCTGGCAGGAGCCGGACCGGTGATCCGCTATGGAATTCTTTCTCTTGCCTACCGTTTTCTGGCGGCCTGCGCGCAGCCGGTTTCCGACAAAAGGATCGTGGAATGCCTGAGTACAGTGGGAGAAGGTTACGGACTTCTTCTGAAGATCCTTTTTACGGCGGAAGTACTCTGTATGCTGGCGTTCCTGATACTGATGGCAGGACTGGGAGGAGGGGCGTGAATATGCGCGAAGAACTGTACGAATGGGTGCGGAATCTTGCCGTCTTTTATATTCTTTTTACAGCGGTCCTTCATCTTGTGCCGGACAAAAAATACGAACGATATATCCGTTCTTTCATGGGGCTTCTTCTGATCTACATGCTGTGTACTCCTGTGCTGGCCGTCATCGGGCGAAGCGGGGAACTGTTCAGGAACTTTCAGGTAAATTACAGGAATGAACAGAAGCTGATGGAAAAGAAGTCTTCGGAAAACCTGCAGGCATTATACCTTACACAGGGGTATGAGAAAGAATTAGGGAAAAATATTATGGAAAAAATATCCGGGACAGGCATAAAGATCACAGATGCAGCCGTAAATATAGACGGGGAGAGGACAGCCGTCACACTTTACGCGGATCAGGAACTGACGCCGGAAGAGGAGGGGAAAATATATGATGTGCTCAGACAGGACTTCGGAATTGAGAAAGAAGACTGTCAGATCGTGGCTGCGGGGGATGACGAAAAGACACTGGGCCGTAGTTCTCCTTCTGGGGCTTCTGCTGGCAGTGATGGCGCTTCCGACGGCTGAACAGGGAAACAGAGACAGGAAAGCCGGAAATGAAGCGGGGAAAATGAGCGGAGAGACATCTGAAAAAACGGAACTGGAAGCCAGGCTGGAAACCGTACTGGAGAGTGTGGAAGGAATCGGAAGAGTGGAAGTGATGCTGATGACCGGACAGGATACGCAGAGCTTCTACGGCTCTGAAGGGACAGAAGTGACAGGAGTACTCATTGCGGCGGAGGGAGCGGATAATTCTGTGACAAAGCGGAATATTCAGGAGGCTGTGATGGCATTATTTCAGATTGAAGCCCATAAAATTAAAATAATGAAAATGAAATGAGGAGAGTATAGTGAAAAAAATTGTGAAAAAGAATCAGGTGATCATTACATCTCTTGCGATCCTGATCGCCGTGGCGGGGTATCTGAATTTCGCGGATGTGGATCTGGGATTCAAAGATCAGGAAACCAGCACGGACAGCAGCAGTATACTGGAAGATGTGGACTATGATCTGACAGATGAAACAGCCCTTCTGGATGAGAACGGGGCGGATGGCCTGGAATCGGAAACGGAGGCTGATGAGACCGGCACCCCGGGAGAGGCCGTACTTACCGCGGCGTCTGATTTTGCCGCTCAGGCGAAGCTTTCCAGGGAACAGGTGCGTTCCAAAAACAAGGCGGATCTGCAGGAGATCATCAACAGCGCGGACATAGGGGATGAACAGAAACAGGAAGCGGTCAATACCATGGTGGCAATGACAGATACGGCGGAGAAAGAGGCGGCGGCAGAACTTCTTCTGGAGGCGAAAGGTTTCGAAAATGCCGTTGTGAATCTGACGGGGGAGACTGCGGATATCGTGGTGCCGGAAAGTGATCTGGACGACGCCAGAAGGGCGCAGATCGAAGATATCGTGAAACGCAAGACAGGTATCGCGGCGGAAAATATTGTGATCACTCCGCTGAACGAGGATGAGGAAACTTCCGCGTCAGCAGAAACATCAGAAGAAGAGATCTATGAGGACGAAACCGAAGAGACATCCGCGGACTCTTCCGGAGATACCGGAACAGAAGAATATGAGGATGAAACGGTATATGAAGACGAAGGCGGACAGTATGAGGAATCTTCCGGGGATTATGTGATCGAAACAGAAGGGATTTATGATTAAATCCATTTTCCGCGGGGAAGCGGAAAACAAACTTCTTGACAGTGCAGCCGGGATTATACTAGAATAAAAGACTGGGTAATCTGCCGGCAGCCGCACTGTCTGCGGTGATCCGGAAAGATTCCCGCAAAGCAGATACAGATATTTTATGATCAGATAAAATCAGGAGGCAGAACGTGTCCAAGTATGCGAATGAAATAGAAAAAAGAAGAACTTTTGCCATTATATCCCACCCCGACGCCGGTAAGACTACTCTTACAGAGAAATTCCTGCTGTACGGCGGAGCCATTAATCTGGCGGGAAGCGTCAAGGGAAAGGCTACGGCCCGCCATGCGGTGTCCGACTGGATGGAGATCGAGAAGGAGAGAGGTATCTCCGTAACATCCTCTGTTCTTCAGTTCCATTATGACGGCTACTGTATCAATATCCTGGATACACCGGGACATCAGGATTTCTCCGAGGATACCTACCGTACTCTTATGGCGGCGGATTCCGCCGTTATGGTGATCGATGGGAGCAAGGGCGTGGAGGCGCAGACAAGAAAGCTTTTCAAGGTCTGTGTTATGCGCCATATTCCCATCTTCACCTTTATCAACAAAATGGACAGGGATGCAAACGACACCTTCGACCTTCTGGACGAGATAGAGAAGGAACTGGGGATCGCTACCTGTCCGGTAAACTGGCCGATAGGATCCGGAAAGAAATTTCGGGGCGTCTATGACAGGAACACCCGTAAGGTGCTGATCTTCTCCGATACCCAGAAAGGTACGAAAGAAGGACATATCGAGGAAATCGATATCGACGATCCCAGACTGGATGAATTCGTGGATGAGGATCAGAAGGAACAGCTTCTGGAAGAAGTGGAACTTCTGGACGGAGCCAGCGCGGATTTCGATCAGGAACAGGTGAGCAAAGGAAATCTGACCCCTGTGTTCTTCGGATCCGCCCTTACCAATTTCGGAGTGGAGACTTTCCTGGAGCATTTCCTCGCCATGACGACGTCGCCGCTGCCACGTATGTCTGACGCGGGAGAGATCGATCCCATGTCGGATGATTTCTCCGCCTTTGTATTCAAAATCCAGGCGAATATGAACAAGGCCCACAGAGACAGGATCGCTTTCATGCGCATCTGCTCCGGTAAATTTGACGCTTCCCAGGAAGTGTACCATGTGCAGGGAGATAAGAAGATGCGCCTTCTTCAGCCCCAGCAGATGATGGCGGAGAGCCGTCATGTGGTGGACGAGGCCTATGCCGGAGATATCATCGGCGTGTTTGATCCGGGTATCTTTTCCATCGGAGATACGATCTGCGCGCCGGGACAGAAATTTGCCTTCGAGGGGATCCCCACGTTCGCGCCGGAACATTTTGCAAGGGTGCGTCAGCTTGACACCATGAAGCGGAAGCAGTTCGTGAAGGGGATCAATCAGATCGCCCAGGAGGGCGCTATCCAGATTTTCCAGGAATTTAATACAGGTATGGAAGAGATCATCGTGGGCGTTGTGGGCGTCCTGCAGTTCGACGTGCTGAAATACCGCCTGGAAAACGAATACAATGTGGATATCCGTCTGGAAAACCTGCCTTATGAACATATCCGCTGGATCGCGAACAAGGATGAAGTGGACGTTGCGAAGATCACCGGAACTTCGGATATGAAGAAAGTTACGGATCTGAAGGGCAATCCGCTGCTTCTTTTTGTCAACGCCTGGAGCGTGGGTATGACCGAGGACCGGAATCCGGATCTGGTACTGACAGAATTCAGTAAATAAAGCCTTTTATTTTCTGTATGATTTTGTTATAATAACGCTATAAGAATATCAGATCTGTGAATCCTTAGGAGGAGTTAAAATGGCAGAAAAAAGAACAACCTATAAATTACAGGATGTGGGAGGAATCGGCGAGGTCAAGATCGCAGATGAAGTTGTGACCATTATCGCGGGACTTGCGGCCACAGACGTTGAGGGAGTCGCCTCCATGGGAGGCAATATTACCAACGAACTGGTAAGCAAGCTTGGAATGAAGAATCTGTCCAAGGGAGTGAAGGTTACAGTCCTGGAAGGCGTGGTAACCGTAGACCTGACGCTGAATATCGAATTCGGCAAGAACGTGCTGGAAGTCAGCCGCAAGGTGCAGGATAAGGTTAAGACGTCCATCGAGAATATGACAGGCCTGGAGGTTGCGGATGTGAATATCCGGATCGCAGGCGTAGATATGGAGAACGAAAAAGGAAAGTAACCCTTTCCTTTTTTCTATATGTAGGAGGAACCATGGGAAGAAGGGAACAGAGAGAACATATTTTTAAACTTCTCTTTATGACACAGTTTAACGCAGAGGGAGATATGTCGGAGCAGCTATCCCTCTATTTCGAAAGTCTGGGAGAACTGTCGGAGAAGGATCAGGAGACAATACAGGAGAAATATGACCGTATCCTGGAACAGCTGGAGGAGATCGACCGGCAACTGAATGAATACAGCTTCGGGTGGAAGACCGCCCGCATGAACCGGGTGGATCTCACCGCGCTGCGTCTGGCGGTTTATGAGATGAAATTTGACGAGGACGTGCCGGTGGGAGTTGCCATCAATGAAGCTGTGGAACTGGCGAAGAAATTCGGCGGTGAAGATTCCGGCTCTTTTGTCAACGGAGTCCTGGGCAAGATCGCCAGCGGACGGAAAGAGGGCGGCGAGATCCACAGGGCCCACCGCCAGACCCATCAGGCGAAGATTATTATCCGTTCCAGTAAAAAAACGGCTGACACTCAGGAAGAAAGCAAAAACGCAGAATGAAAACAATCTATTCGGTAGGACAGATCAACCGTTATGTGAAAAATATGTTTGTACAGGATTTCGTCCTGCGCAAAGTTTATGTAAAGGGAGAGGTCTCCAACTGTAAATATCATCCCAGCGGACATATCTATTTTTCCCTGAAGGATGAGACAGGAGTCCTGTCCTGTGTCATGTTTGCCGGACAGAGGAGAGGACTTGCCTTCCGGATGAAGGACGGAGACCGCGTTGTGGCGGGCGGGACCGTTGACGTTTACGAGCGCGACGGACGCTACCAGCTGTACGCCAGAGAAATCACCCTGGAAGGGGCCGGAGCTCTCTATGAACGTTTTCTGGCGCTGAAAGCGGAACTGGAAGAGATGGGGATGTTCGCGGCAGAATATAAGCAGCCCATTCCTCCGTACATCAGACGGCTGGGCGTGGTGACCGCTCCCACGGGAGCCGCCGTTCAGGATATCCGCAACATATCTTTAAGGAGGAATCCGTATCTTCAGATCATTCTTTATCCGGCGCTTGTCCAGGGGGAAGGGGCCGCAGACTGTATTGTACGCGGGATCCGCATGCTGGACCGGGCCGGAGTGGATGTGATCATTGTGGGCCGGGGCGGAGGATCCATCGAAGATCTCTGGGCCTTTAATGAGGAAAAGGTGGCCCGCGCGATTTTTGAATGCCGTACCCCTGTGATCTCTGCCGTGGGGCATGAGACAGATTTTACCATCGCGGATTTCGTGGCGGATCTAAGAGCGCCAACGCCTTCGGCGGCGGCGGAGCTGGCAGTTGCGGATTTTGCCGGTATACTTGAGAATATCCGTGCATACCGGGAGCGCCTGGAAAGAGGCATCTCAGGAAAAATATCTCTTGGCAGAGCGAGACTTGCGCAGTACCAGACCCGTTTCCAGTATTTAAGCCCGCAGAGCCGTCTGAGGGACAACCGGGAGACACTGGTGAGGCTTGAGGATGCGTTGAGGAACGCCATGGACGGTAAAATACAGGCATACAGACATACTCTGGGCATATATCTGGAACGGTTCAGAGGCCTGTCGCCTCTTGGCAAACTGAATCAGGGGTACTCTTTTGTGACAGACGCCAGAGGAAGGGCCGTGACAAGTATTGCCGGAGTGCATGCGGGGGATCGTCTGGAGATCGCGGTTACGGATGGAGTGATAGAGGCTGAGGTGACAGGATGCAGGAAGGAAAAACGGGACAGATGACAGATGTACAGGAAAAAACTACGCAGAACAACGAGGAAAAATCCCTGGACGAAGTTTTCGCACAGCTTGACGCGCTGGCGCAGAAACTTGAAAACAGTGAAACTTCTCTGGAGGACTCTTTCCGCTATTATAAAAAAGGAATGGAGCTTCTGAAATACTGCAGCCAGAAACTGGATACAGTAGAAAAAAAGATGCTCCAGATGGATGAAGATGGGACATTACGGGAATTTTAAGGATGAACTGAATACAAGAACGGAGAAAGCGGAAGAGGTGATCCGCCGCTGGCTGCCGGAGGAAACAGGGTTTGCCAGAACCATGGCGGAAGCCATGAACTACAGTATGTGCGCCGGGGGAAAACGGCTGCGCCCCATACTTCTTCTGGAAACCTGCCGCCTGTTCGGCGGGGACGAGAGTCTGGCGGAGCCTTTTATGGCGGCGATCGAGATGATCCATACCCATTCGCTGATCCACGACGATCTTCCGGCTATCGATAATGACGATTACCGGAGAGGGCGTCTTACCACTCATAAGGTATACGGGGAGGCAATGGGCGTCTTAAGCGGCGTGTGCCTTCTGAATTATGCCTATGAGACGATGTTCCGGGCGTTCGCCCTGGCTCCGGGAGACGACCGGGTGATCCGCGCGGTACAGATCATGGCGGAGAAGACAGGGATATACGGAATGCTGGGCGGACAGAGCGTGGATGTGGAGAACGACGGCAAACCCATAACAAAAGAAATGCTGGATTATATCTATGAGCATAAGACTTCCGCGCTGATCGAAGCATCTATGATGACAGGCGCCGTTCTTGCAGGAGCGGACGCAGAAGAGACTGCAGCAGTGGAAAAAGCAGCTTCCTACATAGGACTTGCATTTCAGATCCGGGACGATATTCTGGATGTGACCAGTACAAGCCAGGAACTGGGCAAACCGGTCCACAGCGATGAAAAGAACAGCAAGGTTACCTATGTGACCCTGTTCGGTACGGAAGAAGCTTCCCGTCAGGTATCGGATCTGTCGGAGAAGGCGGTTTCGCTGCTGGAGGGATTAAACAGAAAAAATGAATTCCTGACGGAGCTGATCCGGGAGATGGTCAGCCGCAGGAAGTGAAAGAAGGATACGAAGGATGCTGGAAAAGATTAAAAAGCCAAATGACATTCATAAGATTGCCCTGGCGGATTTTCCTGCCCTGGCAGACGAGATCAGACAGTTTCTGATAGAGTCTGTAAGCCGGACAGGGGGGCATCTTGCGTCAAATCTCGGCGTGGTAGAGCTGACGATGGCTCTCCATAACGTCCTGGATCTCCCGAAGGACAAGATCATCTGGGATGTGGGACATCAGGCATACACGCACAAAATACTTACCGGCAGGAAGGAAGGATTCGCCCGTCTTCGGATGGAGGGCGGCATGAGCGGATTTCCCAAGCGAAAAGAGAGCCCCTGCGACGCTTTTGACGCAGGACACAGTTCGGATTCCATATCCGCCGGTCTTGGCTATGTCAGAGCCAGAGACCTGTCAGGAGACAACTATTATGTGGTTTCCGTGATCGGAGACGGGGCGCTCACAGGCGGTATGGCTTATGAAGCGCTGAATAACGCGGCGGAACTGAAGACCAATTTTATCATTATCCTTAACGACAACAATATGTCCATATCCCGGAACGTGGGAGGAATGTCTTCCTATCTCAGCGCCCTGAGAACGGCGGAATCCTATACAGGAATGAAACTCAGCGTGACGAAGACACTGAAAAAAGTCCCGAAAGTGGGAACCGCCCTGGTGGATACGGTGCGGAAGACCAAGAGCAGCATCAAGCAGCTGATCATTCCGGGAATGCTTTTTGAAAATATGGGGCTGACATATCTGGGACCAGTGGACGGTCACAATATGCGCCAGATGATGAAGCTCTTTAATGAAGCCAAGAGAGTGGAGGGACCGGTGATCGTTCATGTCCTTACGGAAAAAGGCCGTGGCTACAGACCTGCCAGCCTGCATCCGGACCGTTTTCACGGAACAGGACCTTTTGATATAAAAACGGGGAAACCTCTTGCCGTTAAGAAGGGACTCACGTATACGGAAGTATTTTCCAACACCATGAAAGACCTGGGCAGAAAAGAAAAGAAACTTGTGGGAATCACCGCCGCCATGCCGGAAGGCACCGGGCTGAAAGAATTCGGAAGACTGTTTCCCGACAGATTTTTCGATGTGGGGATCGCGGAGGAACATGCAGTGTCCTTTGCAGCCGGGCTGGCCCTGGGAGGGATGATCCCCGTGGTGGCGATCTACTCATCCTTCCTGCAGAGGTCGGTGGATCAGATGCTGCAGGATGTCTGTATGCAGAATCTCCATGTGATCTTCGCCATCGACAGGGCGGGGATCGTAGGCGCGGACGGAGAGACACACCATGGATGCTTTGATCTTTCCTATCTCACCATGATGCCGAATATGACAGTCATGGCTCCAAAGAACCAGCAGGAACTTAAGGAGATGCTGGAGTTCGCGGTAAAGGCGGACGGCCCCTGCGCCATCCGTTATCCCAAAGGCCATGCGTATCAGGGACTGGAGGAATTCCAGAGCCCTGTGGAGTACGGAAAGAGCGAAGTCCTTTTCAGAGGGACAGGCACAGCGATCCTTTCCGTGGGAAGTATGACGGAAACTTGCGAGAAGGTATATACAGAACTGAAGGAACGGGGGGATAACCCCACTTTTGTGAATGCAAGATTTGTAAAACCGCTGGATACGTCTCTTCTGGACGAGCTGGCGAAAGACCACAGTCTTTTTGTGACTGTGGAGGAAAATGTGAAGAACGGCGGATTCGGGGAGCATGTGGCGGCTTATATGGAGGCCTGCCATCCGGAGTGCAGAGTACTGCCCATCGCGATCTGGAACCGTTTTATCGGGCACGGGGAAACCGAAAGCCTGCGGGCGGAAGTGGGACTTTCCGCACCGGAGATCCTCGGCGCCATAGAGGAGTATGAGAAACAGTAATGAAGAAACGGCTTGACATTTTAATGACAGAGAGAGCCCTTGCGCCTTCCAGAGAAAAGGCGAAGGCATATATCATGTCCGGAAGCGTTTACGTGGACGGGCAGAAGGAAGATAAGGCGGGAACCATGTTCCCGGAGGAGGTTTCCATTGAAGTAAGAGGCAATACCCTGCCCTATGTGAGCAGGGGCGGCCTGAAGCTGGAGAAGGCAATGAAGAATTTCGGCGTTTCCCTGGAGGGAAAGGTATGCATGGACGTAGGCGCTTCCACAGGAGGCTTTACAGACTGTATGCTCCAGAACGGGGCGGTGAAAGTTTATTCCATCGACGTGGGATACGGCCAGCTGGACTGGAAACTGAGAAATGATCCCCGGGTGGTGTGTATGGAGAAGACCAACATCCGTTATGTGCTTCCGGAACATCTGGAGGAAAAAGCGGACTTTTCCTCTATTGACGTATCCTTCATTTCCCTGACAAAAGTGCTGCTTCCTGTGAGAAACCTTCTCACAGACGAGGGGGAGATCGTATGTCTCATCAAACCCCAGTTTGAAGCGGGAAGAGAAAAAGTGGGAAAGAAGGGCGTGGTGCGCGATCCGGCGGTCCATCTCGAGGTGATCGAAAAAGTGATCGCCTACGCTGCGGCAATCTATCTGGAACCCCGGCATCTTTCCTTTTCCCCCATCAAAGGGCCGGAGGGAAATATTGAATATCTGCTGCATCTGAAAAAACGTCCGGAAGGACAGGAAATCATCTCCCGTCTTGACACAGACCCGGAGACAGTGGTGCGGGAAGCCCATCAGGAACTGGACTGAGGAAGACGGTATGGACAAGTTTTATATCATCACAAACAGTGACAAGGACAAAAACCTTGAGATCACAAAAAAGATCGAGAATTATTTAAAAGAAAAAGGCAAAGAATGCCAGGTACAGCTTGCTGAAAGGAAACAGGAAGGAAGCTATCATTATACGAATCCGGACCTGATACCGGAGGGGACGGAGTGCATACTTGTCCTGGGCGGGGACGGAACTCTGCTCCAGGCTGCCAGAGACGTGGTACACAGGGAAATCCCCATGCTGGGAATGAACCTCGGCACTCTCGGTTTCCTGGCGGAAGTGGACCGTCAGTCCATCCTTCCGGCTCTGGACCAGCTGCTCAGGGACGACTATGAGATCGAGGACCGCATGATGCTTACCGGAACCGTTTACCGGGGAGACAGTATCATCGGCCATGACGTGGCCCTGAATGATATTGTGATCTGCCGTGAAGGCCCTCTCCGTGTGGTGGGATTTAAGAATTACGTAAATAACGAGTATCTGAATTCCTATAATGCCGACGGGATCATTATTGCGACGCCCACTGGCTCCACGGGATACAGCCTTTCCTGCGGCGGCCCTATCATATCGCCAAGCGCGTCCATGACGCTGATGACTCCCATAGCGCCCCATACCCTGAATACCAGGAGCATCATCTTCCCGGCGGAGGATGTGATCACTGTGGAGCTGGGAGAAGGCCGGAGACAGGACAAAGAAAAGGGTCTGGCGTCCTTTGACGGGGATACGGTGATCCCCATGGTGACAGGAGACAGGATCGTGGTGCGCAAAGCGTCTGTAAGCATACATATCCTGAAGCTGAACCATTTAAGTTTCGTTGAGGTCCTGCGGCAGAAGATGAGGAATATTTGAGATACCGGAGGTTGTACATTGAAGGTAGCAAGACATGAAAAAATAAAAGAACTGATACAGGAATATGAGATCGATACCCAGGAGGAGCTGGCGGCCCGTCTGAATGAAGCGGGATTCCGCGTGACTCAGGCTACTGTGTCCAGAGATATCCGGGCGCTGAAGATGACCAAGGTCGCGGGAAAGAACGGCAGATCCCATTACGCGATACTTAAAGATTTTCCCGCGGAGATGGGGGACAAATATACGAGAGTGCTTCACGACGCCCTTCTGTCCATTGATCAGGGGCAGAACCTGGTGGTGATCCGCACGGTGCCGGGGATGGCCATGGGAGTGGCGGCGGCTCTCGACGCGCTGAAATGGGACGAGATACTGGGAAGCATAGCCGGAGACGATACGGTGATGTGCGCGGCGAAGAACGCCGAGCAGGCCGCGTCTGTGGTAAAACGTCTGAAAAGTATTCTTCATTAGGAGGTAAAATGTTAGTTCATCTGCATGTGAAAAACCTGGCTCTGATCCAGGATATCGAGGTGGAATTCGGGCCTGGACTGAATATCCTCACCGGCGAGACCGGCGCGGGAAAATCAATCCTTCTGGGTTCCATGCAGCTGATCCTGGGAGGCAGGATCGCAAAAAACATGATCCGCACAGGAGCTCCCTACGCGCTGGTAGAGCTCCTGTTTCAGGTTGAGGATGAGAAGGTGCAAAAAGAACTTGAGGATCTTGAAATCTATCCCGAGGAAGGACAGGTGCTTCTTTCCAGGAAAATCCTGGAGGGAAGAAGCATCAGCAGGATCAACGGCGAGACCTGTACAGTAGGCCAGATGAAGACGGCGGCCTCCTGCCTTCTGGATATTCACGGGCAGCATGAGCATCAGTCCCTTCTGTATCCGGACAGACAGCTGGAGATCCTTGACGCATATGGAAAAGAGAAAGCCGAGCCTTCGAAAGCGCAGGTCCGCGAGGCTTATCATGAATACAGAAAATGTCTCCAAACCCTGAAAGAACTGGATACAGATGAGGAACAGAGAAACCGTGAGAAAGCTTTTCTGGAATTTGAGATCAGTGAAATCGAAAAAGCATTTCTCCGTATCGGAGAAGATGAAGAACTGGAAAAACTTTACCGCCGTCTCAGCAACAGCCGTCTGATCATGGAGACACTGCAGACGGTCCACAGCCTTACCGGATTTGATCAGGGCGCGGGAGACGCCATCGGAAGCGCCGTGCGTGAGCTTTCCCGGGTGACAGAATATGATACGGAACTGGAAACTCTGGGGAACACTCTGGGGGATATCGACGGGCTTCTCAATGACTTTAACAGAGAACTTGCCTCCTATGTGGAGGATATAACCTTTGACGACGAGACCTTCTATGAAACGGAGAAACGTCTGGATCTTCTTAACGGGCTGAAGGCAAAATACGGAAAGACGATCGAAGATATTCTGGCATATCAGGAGGAACAGCAGAAAAAACTGGAAGACATTGACAGATATGAGGAAAGATTCCGGGAAGCGCAGGAAGGCCTCGAAAGAGCAAAAGAAAAACTTGAAAAGTTTTCGCATGATCTGTCGGAAATCCGGAAAGACTACAGCAGGACGCTTACAGAAAAAATTGTGGAAGGCCTCCGCGATCTGAATTTCCTGGATGTGAAATTCAATATCAGTTTTAAACGGAAAAAAGATTTTTCCGCCAATGGTTATGATGATGTGGAATATGAGATTTCCACCAATCCGGGCGAAGATCTGAAGCCGCTTGGAACGATCGTATCCGGCGGAGAACTTTCCAGGATCATGCTGGCGATCAAGGCGATCCTCGCGGACAGAGACCAGATTGAAACGCTGATCTTTGACGAGATCGACACCGGTATCAGCGGAAGGACCGCGCAGAAAGTATCCGAAAAAATGGCGGTGATCGGACGCAGTCATCAGGTATTGTGTATCACCCATCTGCCCCAGATCGCAGCCATGGCGGACACACATTTTGAAATAGAAAAGCACCAGAAGGGAATGGAGACTATTACAGAGATTCATCCTCTGGATGAAAAGGAATCCGTCCGGGAACTTGCCAGACTTCTGGGAGGCGCGCAGATCACGGACGCGGTGATTCAGAACGCGCATGAAATGAAAGAATTGGCACAGGTACATAAAACTGCAAGACTGAAATAAAATGATCCGTCGCATAATAAGAGAGGGTAATCCGGGAGAGATTATTCTCTCTTTTTCTTTTTATTCCGGCGTTTAAGCGGCGGGAAACACTGCTGAAGTACCGGAAAACAGCAAGGAAAGGATGTGGCGGAATGGACAGAAAAAAGAAATACCGGCGGTTCCTGCTGTTGTGTCTTTGTCTGGACGCGGCGGCTGTCTGCTGGCTTGGCTGGCGGCAGCTGGAGCGGAAGGTTCCGGATGAGATCCACGTGTCTGAAAATGAAAAACAGGAGATGCAGAAGATCCTGGATAATCCTCTTTTGACTTTTGAGGAAGCGCTGGAGGTATCCGGTGAAGGAAGTTATCTGCTTCCCTGCCGTCTTCTGGGGATCATTCCTTTTAAAAATATCAAGGTGACTCCTTCGGAGAGTTCGTCTGTCTATGTAAGCGGCGATACAGTGGGCATATATATGGAAACAGAGGGCGTGCTGGTCATAGACACAGGCGAGATCCTGTCGAAGGACGGCGAGGCGCAGGAACCGGCGAAAGATATCCTGAAGCCGGGAGATTATATTGTGGCTTTTAATGAAAAAGAAATATCCGGAAAAAAAGAGCTCATGGAAGATCTCCGGCATATCGGCGGGGAAGAGGTAACTCTTGACGTGGTAAGGGACGGCGAGACAGTTCCCGTATCGGTTACGCCGGTTCAGGACGCCTCGGGAGACTATAAGCTGGGGATCTGGGTGAGAGACAATACACAGGGGATCGGAACACTTACATTTATCGACAGCCAGGGACGCTACGGGGCTTTGGGCCATGGGATCAGCGACGTGGACACCGGGGAGCTCCTTACAATCAGCGTAGGGGCCCTTTACCAGGCGGAGATCCTGGGGATTCAGAAAGGAAGCAGCGGGAGCCCCGGAGAACTGGCGGGAATGATCCGCTATGAACCGGACAGAATTATAGGAAGCATACGGCGCAATACAAAAAACGGGATATACGGTAAATACACCGGAGAGACAGGCGGCTTTTCGCTGCGAAAGATGGAAGTGGCGTATAAACAGGAACTGGAAACAGGTCCGGCATCCATTCTCTGCTGCGCGGACGGCGAAGTAAAAGAATATGAGGCGGAGATCACAAGGATCGATATGAACCATGAGGACACCAACAAAAGTTTTGTGATCCGGGTGACGGATCCGCGGCTTCTGGAACTGACGGGAGGAATCGTCCAGGGGATGAGCGGAAGCCCTGTGATCCAGAACGGAAAATTCGCCGGCGCCATCACACATGTTTTTGTGCGGGATTCCGCCAGCGGTTACGGTATTTTTGCGGAAACCATGCTGGAAAATTCCGCCGGATAAGATGAAAATCCTGTAGAAATCTGCCGCGCGCCATATGAGGAACTGAATCGAAAGTTTTCTGTTAACTGAAAATAATGTATGTTTAACTCGAAAACAGACGAACGAAAATGCCGGTATTCAGCCAGTTTCAGCTTGATTTCGCAATATGCCTTCCCTATAATAACCTTGATGTTAGAAGTTAGGAGGAAACTGGCCTCATGGAAAAATTAAATGTGGCAATCGCAGACGATAATGAGAAAATGCTGGATATACTGAGTCGTATGATCGACGGAGATAAGGATCTGACATTAGTCGGTAAAGCGCACAATGGAGAAGAAATATTAAATATTATCAGAGAAAAAGAACCTGATGTCGTTATTCTGGATATTATCATGCCGAAAATGGACGGGCTTACCGTGATGGAGAAATTCAGCCAGGAAAATACAGGGAAAAAGATCCCTTCTTTTATTGTAGTATCCGCAGTAGGCCAGGAACGTATTACGGAAGACGCCTTCAGCCTGGGCGCCGACTATTATATGCTGAAGCCTTTTGACAATCAGGTGCTCCTGAACAGGATCAAGCATCTGCGCCGGCCGGGAGAGAGAAGAAACAGAGAGCCGGTAAGGCAGGCTGTAAGAGAGGATACCGCGCCATACGGAGCCCGGAATCTGGAAGCAGACGTGACGAATGTGATACATGAGATCGGCGTGCCGGCACATATTAAAGGCTACCAGTATCTGAGAGACGCTATTATCCTGGTGATCAATGATATGGAGATGCTGAATTCCATAACCAAGATCCTGTATCCGACCATAGCCAAGAAGCATCAGACTTCTCCCAGCCGGGTGGAGCGGGCTATCCGCCATGCGATTGAAGTGGCGTGGAGCAGGGGAAAGATGGATACCATTGACGCTCTTTTCGGCTACACGGTCAGCACAGGTAAGGGAAAACCTACGAATTCCGAGTTTATTGCCCTGATCGCAGACAAGATCCGCCTGGAATACAAAAATCACTCTTTCCAATAGAAATGATTTAAGGTATAATAAACATATATATGTATCAGTTACCAAGGAGGGGTATTTACAGATGAAAAGGATTTTATTTGCAACCTCAGAGGCAGTACCTTTTATCAAAACCGGCGGACTTGCGGACGTAGCAGGTGCACTTCCCAAACGTTTTGATAAGCGTTACTTTGATATCCGCGTCATTCTTCCGAAATATGCCTGCATGAAACAGGAATGGAAGGATAAAATGCAGTATATTACTCATTTCTACATGGATCTGGGTTACAAGAACTGCTATGTGGGAATCATGCAGATGGAGTATGACGGCATTCAGTTCTACTTTATCGACAACGAATACTATTTCAGCGGCCCGAAGCCTTATGACAGCGCTCCCTGGGATCTGGAGAAATTCGCGTTCTTCTCCAAGGCGGTTCTTTCCGTGCTCCCGGTGATCGGATTCCGCCCGGATATCATTCACTGCCACGACTGGCAGACAGGTCTCGTGCCGGTATACCTGCATGACACATTCCAGCAGAATGAGTTCTTCCGGGGAATTAAGACAGTCATGACGATCCACAACCTGAAATTCCAGGGCGTATGGGATGTGAAGACTGTGAAGGCGATCACAGGACTTTCTGATTATTATTTCGCGCCGGACAAGCTGGAGGCATATAAGGACGCCAACTTCCTGAAAGGCGGTATTGTATTCGCGGACGCGGTTACGACTGTAAGCAATACCTATGCCGAGGAGATCAAGACTCCCTTCTACGGCGAGCGCCTTGACGGACTTCTCTGCGCGCGTTCTAACAGCCTCAGAGGTATTGTGAACGGAATCGATTATGATGTATTCAATCCGGAAACAGATCAGTATATCACCAAACAGTACAGCGCCAAGACATTCCGAAAGGAAAAAGTGAAAAACAAGATCCAGCTACAGAGGGATTTCGGACTGAACGAGGATCCCAAGGCGATGCTGATCGGTATCGTATCCCGTCTGACAGACCAGAAGGGCTTCGACCTGATCGCCTATGTTATGGACGAACTCTGTCAGGACGCGGTACAGATTATTGTTCTGGGTACCGGCGACGAGCGTTACGAGAATATGTTCCGTCATTTTGACTGGAAATATCACGGCAAGGTTTCCGCTCAGATCTATTATGACGAACCGCTGTCCCACAGGATCTATGCGGCTTCCGACGCGTTCCTGATGCCGTCTCTCTTTGAGCCCTGCGGCCTGAGCCAGCTGATGAGCCTGCGCTACGGTACGCTTCCCATCGTGCGGGAGACAGGGGGCCTTAAGGATACCGTCCAGCCCTATAATGAATTCGAGGGAACCGGTACGGGATTCAGCTTCCGGAATTACAACGCCCATGAGATGCTTGCCACAGTCCGTTTTGCCGAGAGAGTATTCTACGACAATAAGCGCGAGTGGAACAAGATGGTGGACCGCGCCATGGCGGCGGACTTCTCCTGGAATAATTCCGCGAAACAGTATGAGGAGATGTACAACTGGCTGATCGGTGAATAAGATCCGATCCGCAGGAAAACAGGTATGAAATAAATCAGTAAGAATGCGGCTTCTGCATGCGGCGCCCCGGCGGGCGCCCGGCAGAAGCCTTTTTTTGCACACTGACGCTGTCCCAAGGTAAAAAAACGGGGATCCTGTCGAAAATTTCTGCTTGACATTATGGTGAAATTATAATAGCTTATAAGAAGAAAACACGAACATAGGTTTGACTATATTATATTTAAGGAGAAAGATTTATATGATAAACGAAGAGAAACAGAAGGCTCTGGAAGCGGCGCTGAGCCATATTGAGAAACAGTACGGCAAGGGATCCGTGATGAAGCTGGGCGAGCCGGGAGCTCATATGCAGGTGGAGACGGTGCCCACAGGTTCCCTGGGACTAGATATCGCCCTGGGAGTGGGCGGAGTTCCCAAGGGACGTATCGTGGAGATCTACGGGCCGGAATCCAGCGGTAAGACTACCGTTGCTTTGCATATGGTGGCTGAGGTACAGAAGAGGGGCGGCATCGCAGGATTCATTGACGCGGAGCATGCGCTGGATCCCGTATATGCGAAGAACATCGGAGTGGACATCGATAACCTGTACATATCTCAGCCGGATAACGGAGAGCAGGCTCTCGAGATCACAGAGACGATGGTGCGTTCCGGAGCGGTGGATATTGTGATCGTGGACTCTGTGGCAGCCCTTGTACCCAGAGCGGAGATCGAGGGCGATATGGGCGACAGCCATGTGGGCCTTCACGCCCGTCTGATGTCACAGGCGCTGCGTAAGCTGACTGCAGTGATCAGCCGTTCCAACTGCGTGGTGATCTTTATTAACCAGCTCCGTGAGAAAGTGGGCGTGATGTTTGGTAATCCGGAGACTACCACTGGAGGCCGTGCGCTGAAGTTCTATGCGTCCGTGCGACTGGATGTAAGGAAGGGCGAGGCCCTCAAGCAGGGGGGCGAGATCGTGGGCAGCCACACGAAGGTGAAAGTTGTGAAGAATAAAGTTGCCCCGCCTTTCAAGCAGGCAGAGTTTGATATTATGTTCGGTACAGGCATCTCCAGAGAGGGAGAGATCCTGGATCTGGCTTCCGACTGCTCCGTGGTGAACAAGAGCGGCGCATGGTATTCCTATAACGGCGAGAGGATCGGACAGGGCCGTGAGAACGCGAAGCAGTTCCTGAAGGATAATCCGGAGATCTGCGCCGAGATCGAGAAGAAGGTAAGGATACAGTATCAGCTGATCCCGGAGGGCGAATCCGCGGATGCAGCCGCTGAGAATATGGCATTCCAGGATGGAACCGAAGAGTAAGATGGCGGCGGGGCACCTGAGCGAGGAATTCAGACAGGCCCGGAAGAAGGCCATGCGTCTGCTGGAACACATGGACCGCACTGAGCGGGGGCTTACAGAGAAGCTGCTCCAGGCAGGTTTTTCCGAAGAGGCGGTTTCAGATGCCCTGTCCTGGGTGAAGGAACTGGGGTATGTGAACGACGCCAGGTACGCGGAGAATTATATTGCCGCCCGGATCCATGAGAAGAGCAGGCAGAGGATCTTTCAGGATCTGTACCGTAAGGGGATCGGAAGCGCGGATGCATCCGCGGCATGGGAGGAGGTCTGTGAGCTGGAACAACCTGATGAGAGGGATATGATTCGCTCGGCAGTCCTTAAGAAATACATCCCGGGTTCCAAACTGGATGAGAAGGAAATGCGCCGTTTGTACGGTTATCTGGTCAGGAGAGGTTTCCGGCCGGGAGATATTACCGCAGTAACCGAGGAACTGGAGATCGCGGTGAAGTTTCGTTGACAGGAACGCGGCGTCAGGAGATGACGCGCGTCCTGAAAAATTAGCAACAAAAACAATAGAAAAACTTGACAGAATTATCAAAAACAGCTAAACTTGTATTGTTGTAATTGTACAATGAAAACTAAATAAGGAGGTGCTCCTGTGGCAATCATAATTAGTGTAATTGTCGCTGTGGTGGTCGCACTGCTTATTGCGGTTCCGGTTACTTGCAAGGTTGCTGTCAGCAACAAAGCGAAGAAAGACGCTGAAGTTGTAGGCACAGCAGAAGACAGAGCAAGAAGCATCATAGATGAAGCTTTAAAAACTGCTGAAACGAAAAAGCGGGAAGCTTTGCTGGAAGTGAAGGAGGAATCTCTCAGGACGAAGAACGAACTGGAGAAAGAAACCAAGGAACGCAGAAACGAACTGCAGAAATACGAGCGTCGCGTATTGTCAAAAGAGGAATCCGTAGACAAGAAGGCAGACGCAGTAGAGAAGCGCGAGACCGAATGTGCGGCGAAGGCTGCCGAGCTGCAGAAACGAGAGAAAAAGGTAGAAGAACTTGAGCAGAAAGGAGTACAGGAACTGGAAAGAATTTCCGGTCTGACCTCCGAACAGGCAAAAGACGAGCTGCTGAAGACAGTAGAAGATGATGTCAAGGTAGATGTTGCCAGACTTTACAAGGAACTGGAGAGCCGTGCGAAAGAAGACGCTGCCAAGAAAGCAAGGGAATACGTGGTCAATGCGATCCAGAAATGCGCGGTAGACCATGTATCAGAGACGACGATCTCTGTGGTACAGCTTCCCAGCGATGAGATGAAAGGCAGAATCATCGGACGTGAGGGTCGTAATATCCGTACACTGGAGACCCTGACAGGCGTGGATCTTATCATAGACGACACACCGGAAGCCGTAGTGCTGTCTGCGTTTGATCCCATCCGCCGTGAAGTGGCAAGAGTTGCTCTTGAGAAGCTGATCGTTGACGGACGTATCCATCCGGCAAGGATCGAAGAGATGGTAGAGAAGGCGCAGAAAGAAGTGGAAGCGCAGATCCGTGAAGACGGTGAGAACGCAGCCATGGACGTGGGCGTTCACGGTATCCATCCGGAACTTCTCAAGCTTCTGGGACGTATGAAGTTCCGTTCCAGCTATGGACAGAACGCGTTGAAACATTCTATTGAAGTGGCACAGCTTTCAGGTATCCTTGCAGGCGAGATCGGTGTGGATGTACGTCTGGCCAAACGTGCCGGACTGCTTCATGACATTGGTAAGTCCATTGACCATGAAGTGGAAGGTTCCCACATCCAGATCGGCGTTGACCTCTGTAAGAAATACAAGGAATCTGCTGTTGTTATCAATGCAGTGGCATCCCACCATGGAGATGTGGAGCCGGAGTCTCTGATCGCATGTATTGTCCAGGCTGCCGACGCGATTTCTGCGGCAAGACCCGGAGCGAGAAGAGAGACACTGGAGACTTATACCAACAGGCTGCAGCAGCTTGAGGACATCACCAATGGATTCAAGGGTGTGGATAAATCCTTTGCCATTCAGGCAGGCAGGGAAATCCGTGTGATGGTAGTACCGGAGCATGTCAATGATGCTGATATGGTTCTGCTGGCAAGAGATATTGCCAAACAGATCGAAGCAGAGCTTGAGTATCCCGGACAGATCAAGGTCAATGTCATCCGCGAGAGCAGAGCTGTAGACTATGCGAAATAGTCAGCCAGGCTGAAGTTCATATATCAGTAAATATAAGAGTCGTGTGGAATATTCCACACGGCTTTTTTCGTTGCAGGGGAATAAACTGCTTTTCGCAGCCGTAGACTGATACAGGGTGAAGATATGAAAAAAAGATCAATCCTGTACCACAGAAAAGGATATTTTCCCGCGTTCTGGATATTCCTGGCAGGTTTTCTTGCAGGCGTGCTGATTCCCAACCTGATCTGGAGGCTGGAATGGCATCAGAAAACGGTCTCCTCGCTTTATCTGATCGGGACATTTGCGGACAAAACAGAAGAAGGGTATGGATATCTGGCGCAGGTGTTCCGTACAAGAGGCAGTTTCTACCTGCTGGCGGCTTTATGCGGACTTTCTATTTTCGGCGTGCCGCTGGCTGTTGCCTCGGTCCTGTTTGCAGGAGTTCAGACAGGTTTTCTTCTGGCTGTTTCCATACTGCAGTTCGGGCTTCAGGGAGGAATCGTAGGCGCGTCTCTTCTGTTTCCCCAGTACCTTGTCTACATCCCCTGCCTTTTTTATCTTATGGCGGCAGTATACAGCCGCTCGCTTGAAATCTGGCGCAGCCGGGGATTCTTCCCCGGAAAAGTCTCCGGATATGTGCTGCAGGTGTTTTTCTGCGGACTGGCGTACACGGCAGGGATTCTTCTGGAAGTCTTTCTGAATCCGAAGATCGTGGAGATCGTGATGCGGAATCTGAAAATTTTTTGAAAAAAAATTATTGCAATATTTTGTGTGTGTGGGGGGGGGTATAATAAAACTCAAGATATGGTAGATTATGCCTGAAAATGCTCATATTATAGTTATTTATGTCGAAAACAGGGGTTGACATATGTTCTAAATCCAGTACAATAAAGTTAAAATTATGTGAATAAATTGTGACGTAACACGGAAAGAGTAGGGAAATGGAAGCGCACATTCAGAGTTTTGCAGAGTATCTGCATAACAGAAAAAATACATCCTATAATACAGAACTCTCCTATCAGCGGGACTTGAAGAAGCTGAATGAATATCTGAAGAACAGCGGGATTTCCGGCCCGGAGGCTGTGCGGGAAGCGGACCTTCAGGCTTATCTGAAGGAATTGAAGAATGAGAACTATGCCTCTGCCACAGTATCCAGGAATACGGCAACGATCAGGGCTTTTTTCCAGTATCTTCTGAAGCAGGGGATTCTGAAGCAGGATCCTTCGGAGAATCTGAAACCGCGCTTTTTACAAACTGCCAGGGGCATGAAATGAGCCGTCAGGGATTCTGGAAGATCCTGAGGAACTATGTTTCCGGCGCGGGGATCACGGACGACATAACACCTCATACTCTGAGGCATTCTTTCGCGGTACATATGCTCCAGAACGGCGCAGACGTGAAAAGCGTTCAGGAGATGATGGGACATTCGGATATTTCATCCATCCAGATGTATCTGGACGCAAAAGTTGTAAAAATGCGGGATGTATATATGAAATCCCACCCGAGATATTAGATGACGAAAGGGAGTATTCACGGAACGGAAATTCCGCGGATACTCCCTCTTTTGTGATCAGCACATTTCGGCGATGGTATACAGAAGCTTCTCAGATTCTTCCCAACCCAGGCAGGCGTCTGTAATAGACTTTCCGTAGATCAGGTTTCCGCTGATCTTCTGGTTGCCGGGCTCGATATAGCTCTCGATCATCAGACCTTTTACCAGTTTGTGAAGATCCGGATCCACCTGACGGCTGTGAAGCACCTCTTTGGCGATGCGGACCTGCTGTTCGTATTTCTTATTGGAATTGGAATGATTGGTATCTACGATCACAGCAGGATTCAGGAGGTTTTTCTCCTGATATTTTTCCCACAGAAGACGGAGATCTTCATAATGATAGTTGGGAAGAGCCTCTCCATGCTTATTCACCGCACCTCTCAGGATAGTGTGCGCCAGCGGGTTGCCGCTGGTCTCAACCTCCCAGCTTCGGTAAATGAAACGGTGGGATCCCTGGGCGGCCACAACAGAATTCAGCATAACGCTGAGATCGCCGCTGGTAGGATTCTTCATTCCGGCGGGGACGTCCATGCCGCTGACTGTAAGGCGGTGCTGCTGGTCCTCCACAGAACGGGCTCCCACGGCCACATAGGAAAGAATATCGGAGAGATACCGGTAGTTCTCCGGATACAGCATCTCGTCGGCGCAGGTGAAGCCGCTTTCCTGAATGGCGCGGATGTGCATCTTGCGGATGGCGATGAGGCCGGCCAGCATATTGGGCTTCTTCTCCGGGTCAGGCTGGTGGACCATACCCTTATATCCTTCCCCGGTAGTACGGGGCTTATTTGTGTAAACTCTGGGTATGATCAGAACTTTGTCTGCGATTTTCTCCTGGACAGAGCGCAGTCTCAGAAGATAATCGCACACAGCGTCTTCATTATCTGCGGAACAGGGACCGATAATGGCAAGAAATTTATCTGATTTTCCTGTAAAGACGTCGCGGATCTCCTGATCTCTCTTTTCTTTCAGCGCGTGGATGGAAGAATCGATCGGGTACTCATTGCGGATCTCTTCAGGTGTCGGAAGTTTTTTTATAAAAGAAAATCCCATGGTGTTTCCTCCTTGGTGTTTGGATGATTACGGTAATTTATTATAAAGGATTCCCTCCGGGTTGTCGATAGCTAAATTTGCCCTCTTCGGATGTATATCTGAACAGGGAACGCCGTATAGGGCCGGCGCGGCAGTAAGGAGGTCACTCACACCTGTACAGGGCCGAGAGATGCAGGATACTGAGAAGCAGCTCGCTGAACAGGATTCCATACAGATATCCCCGGATCCCGGTAAGGGGAATGGCAAAGACGACGAAAAGAATACGCAAAAGGATCCCGGCGGCGCTGTGTACCAGACAGGCGCCGTTTTTTCCAAGACCGTGGAGAATGCCGGTAAGCGCGGTATTCATATAAAGAAAAGGACAGATAAAAGCCAGGGTTCGGATAAACGTTCCCGTCTCCGGGCTTTGAAACAGAAGCCGCCCCAGAAAAGGCCCGAAAAAGAAAAAGCAAAGAAAGCATACGCCTCCCAGAAGAACACAGGCTCTCAGAGACTGTCCGGTGACATGGCGGATGCGTTTCCGGTATCCCAGAGCCTGCATCTCCGCCACAGAGGGCATCAGAAGAACAGAGGCGGAATTCGTGACGGCAGAGGGAAAAAGGATCAGAGGAAGAGCCATTCCTGTAAAAATTCCGTATACACTGAGCGCGTCAGAGGAACTGAGACCGGAGGCCTGAAGCTGCCGGGGGATCAGGACCATCTCAATACTTCCCAGAAGAGTGAGCAAAAGACGGTCCAGCGTCAGCGGGAGGGAAGTATGGAAAATCTCCAGAAGACTCTGCCGTGGATCGCCGATGTTTCTCAGCGCGTATTCTTTTCCGGAAAAGACTGTGCTGATGAGAAGCAGTCCTGCCAGAACTACCGCCACCTCACTGGCAAGGGAGCCGCCTGCCGCGATCGCCGCTGTGACCGGAATCTCTCTGGAAGTCAGGACGACATACATCAGAACAGAAGATCCCACCCGGACGATCTGTTCCAGAAGCTGCAGTCCGGAAGGGATCAGGGTGTTTTTTGCGGCAAAATAATAGCTGTTGATGCATGTGTGCAGAGTGTTCAGGGGAAAACTGAAAGCAAGGATCCGGATCAGCGGCGCTGTCTGCGGCGATTTCAGAAGTTCCCCGGCAATAAAAACAGAGTGGCGGAAGATCAGGGAAGATACGGCTGCGGACAAAAGAAAAGCGGAAGCTGTACCGCAAAAAAACAATTTCCAGGCTTCCCGGCGGTTTCCCAGAGCCAGCTTCGAAGCGATGAGACGGGAAAGGGCGGACTGTATCCCGGAGCCGGTTATGGCGGAGGCGATACTCTGGACAGGAAGAACAAGCTGATAAAGGCCAAGACCCTGCGCACCAATGGAGTGGGAAAGGAATATCCTATAGAAAAAGCCAATGATACGGCTGATAACTCCCGTGCCGGTGAGGATAAAGGTCCCTCTCAAAAAACTTTTTTTCGACATTTTGAAATCCTGAGTTTTTTTGTAAATATATGCCGGAAACAGCCTTGACAGAACAGGAAGTATCTGTTAAAGTAAACACATCATATCCGACAAAAACACTGGGAATTAAAGAGGTGAGTGGATGAAACTGTCAACAAGAGCGAGATACGGTCTTCGGGCTCTGATCGATCTGGGCCTGTACAGCGACACAGAAGCTGTATCCATACAGAGTATCGCCGGCAGACAGAATATTTCTGTCAGTTATCTGGAACAGCTGATGGGGAAGCTGAAGCGCGCCGGTCTGGTGGAGAGCACCAGGGGAGCCTGCGGCGGATACCGCCTGGGACGGCCTGCGGCGGAGATCTCCGTGGGAGATATCCTGAGAGTACTGGAGGGAAGCCTGGAGGCTGCCCAGTGTCCGGGCACTGAGGGAGATCATAACTGTGAGACGCAGGATATCTGCGTGGCGAAATATGTATGGAAGAGGATCAACGACAGTATCACGCAGGCAGTAGACACCATGATGCTGAGTCAGTTGATAGAAGAAAGCCGGAAGAAACAGGAAGAAAGAAAATAAATCTTTTGTGAAAGCAAGGAGGACAAAGACAGACAATGAGTAAGATGATATATCTGGATAATGCGGCGACCACCAGAACAGCCCCCGAGGTTGTGGAGGCGATGCTGCCGTATTTCAGTGAACTGTATGGAAATCCATCCAGTATATATGACCTGGCAGGCAGGAGCAAAGAAGGCGTCACAGCGGCCCGAGAACAGATCGCCGGCATACTGGGCGCGAAGAAAGAAGAGATCTATTTTACCGGAAGCGGCACCGAGGCTGACAACTGGGCTCTGAAGGCTGCTTTCGAGGCTTATAAGAATAAAGGAAACCATATCATCACCACGAAGATCGAGCACCACGCCATTCTCCATACCTGCGAGTATCTGGCGAAAGAGCGCGGAGCGGAGATCACCTATCTGGACGTGGATGAGAACGGTATCATCCGTCTGGAGGATCTGGAGAAAGCGATCAGGCCGGAGACGATCCTGATCTCTGTGATGGCCGCCAATAACGAGATCGGTTCCATCCAGCCCATAAAAGAAATCGGACTGATCGCCAGGGAGCACGGAATCCTTTTCCACACAGACGCGGTGCAGGCGTTCTGCCAGCTTCCCATTCATGTGGATGAATGCAACATCGATATGCTCAGTTCCAGCGCTCATAAGATCAACGGACCCAAGGGCGTGGGATTCCTGTATATCCGCAAGGGCGTAAAGATCCGTTCTTTCGTGCACGGAGGCGCCCAGGAGCGCAAGCGCCGGGCGGGAACAGAGAACGTACCCGGGATCGTGGGCTACGGCGCCGCAGCGAAGCGCGCATGGGATTCCATGGAAGAGCGTACTGCGAAAGAGAGAGAGCTGAGAGATTATCTGATCGGCAGGATCACGGAAGAGATCCCCTATGTGAAGCTGAACGGACATCCGGTGAAGAGACTTCCCAACAATGTGAACGTCAGCTTCCGCTTCGTGGAGGGCGAGTCCCTTCTTCTGATGCTGGACGGCTGCGGTATCTGCGCTTCCAGCGGATCAGCCTGTACCTCAGGCTCTCTGGATCCCTCCCATGTGCTTCTTGCCATCGGGCTTCCTCATGAGATCGCCCACGGTTCCCTGAGACTGACGCTGAGCGAGGAGATCACGAAAGAGGATCTGGACTACACAGTGGAGAAACTGAAAGAAATCGTACAGAATCTGAGAAATATGTCGCCTCTTTACGAGGACTTTATGAAAAAACAGGAGGAAACAAATGTACAGTGAGAAAGTAATGGATCATTTTCAGCATCCGAGAAACGTAGGAGAAATCGAGAACGCCAGCGGCGTCGGAACAGTAGGAAACGCCAAATGCGGCGATATCATGAGAATATTTCTGGATATTGATGATGAGACTCATATCATCAAAGACTGCAAATTCAAGACTTTCGGCTGCGGAGCCGCCGTTGCCACCAGCAGCATGGCTACAGAGATGGTAATGGGTAAGACGATCGAAGAGGCCATGAAGGTAACGAACAAGGCTGTTATGGAAGCCCTCGACGGGCTTCCGCCTGTAAAGGTCCACTGTTCCCTTCTGGCCGAGGAAGCGATCCATGCGGCGCTGTGGGATTATGCGGAGAAACATCATATCGTGATCGAAGGCCTGTCAAAACCCAAGTCTGATATTCACGAAGGCGAAGAGGAAGAAGAGGAAGACTATTAAGAAAGAGACTTTCTCTGAGAAAGCCTTCTTTGAAACAGGAAGATGCGAGGTGAAAGCTTGACAGGATTAACAGACCAACAGGTAAACGAACGGATCGCAGAGGGCAAGGTCAACGCGGATGAGAACCCCAATACCAGGACGTATAAGCAGATCGTAAGAGAGAATACACTGACATTCTTTAACTTCCTGAATATCGTCCTTCTTGTGATGGTGCTTATGGTGGGGTCTTACAGGAACGCCTTCTTCGTAATGATCGTTATCATCAATACCCTGATCGGAATCATTCAGGAGGTCAGGGCGAAAAAAACCATAGACAAGCTGGCGATTCTGACGGCGAGGAAGTCCGTGGTGATCCGTGAAGGAAAGAAATGGACAGTACCCACGGAGGAACTGGTGCTTGACGATATCGTCTGTCTCAAGACCGGCGATCAGGTGCCGGCGGACGCGAAGATCCTGGAGGGAAGCGTAGAGGTAAACGAATCACTTCTTACCGGAGAATCGGACAACCTTCCCAAAAGCGAAGGAGACGAACTCTTTTCCGGAAGTTTTATCACTTCCGGGGAAGCGAGCTGCCAGATCATCCATGTAGGAAAAGATAACTATGCCTCACAGATCACCAGCGAGGCGAAAGAGTTCAAACGTCATAATTCCGAACTGAGGAATTCTCTGAACGCCATCCTTAAAGTGATCAGTATCATTATCGTTCCTCTGGGAGCGCTTTTGTTCTACAAGCAGTTCTATCTGGCTGGCAACAGTTTCCGTGATTCCGTGGTCAGCATGGTGGCGGGCGTTCTGGGAATGATCCCCGAGGGCCTTGTCCTTCTTACCAGCGTGGCGCTGACTCTGGGAGCCCTTGTCCTTGCCCGGAAAAAAACTCTTGTGCAGGAGCTGTACTGTATTGAGACTCTGGCGAGGGTGGATACGCTCTGCCTGGACAAGACGGGAACCATCACCGAAGGGACCATGTGCGTGGAGCGGGTGGAACCCTGGATCCAGCCGGAGAAGACTTCGGGAGTGACGGGGCAGAAAGCGGCAGAAAACGCGATAAATCCGGAGAAAGCCCCGGGACTGACGGAGCAGAATGCGGCAGGCAGTGAGATGAATCCGGAGAACTCCGGGACAGCCGCGGAAGGAGCAGAGAACCCGGAAGGCAATGGAACTGAAATATCAGCAGAAATCCAGCCGGCGGTTCAGAATGCTCCAGTCAGCGAAAATAACCGGGCGGATATGCTGCCGGAAGCGGTGCAGGACGCCGGAGAGCAGCAGAATGCCTCAGACAACTCTGCGGAAATCAAAAAAATCGAAAATATCATGTGCAGCCTCATGTATGTGCTGAAAGATGAGAACGCTACCGCGGACGCCCTCCGCAAACGTTTCCCGGCCAGAGAGACCATGAAGGCGGAGCATGTGATCCCGTTTTCCTCAGACAGGAAGTACAGCGGAGCGGTTTTTGCGGAAGAGGGCACCTACCTGATGGGAGCTGTACAGTTTATCTTCCCGGAAGGGAATGAAGCTCTCGCAGAGCACTGTAAACAGTATGCGGAGGAAGGTCTCCGTGTCCTTGTCCTTGCGCACAGCAAAGAGAAAGCGGCGGGCACCGAGCTTCCCGAAGGTATGGAACCGCTGGGACTTCTCCTTCTTACAGATGTGATCCGCCAGGAGGCGCCGGATACGCTGAAGTTTTTTGACAGCCAGGAGGTTGACCTGAAAGTGATCTCCGGCGACGACCCGGTTACGGTGGCGGCGATCGCCAGACGGGCGGGACTGAAAAACGCGGATCATTATATAGACGCCAGCACCATTACCACTGAGGAAGAACTGAAAAAGGCCGTTGCGGAATGCAGTGTTTTTGGCCGCGTAACCCCTCAGCAGAAAAAAGAAATGGTGCTTGCCCTGAAAGAACAGGGACACACAGTAGCCATGACGGGAGACGGAGTGAACGACGTGCTTGCCCTTAAGGAAGCGGACTGCAGTATCGCTATGGCGCAGGGAAGCGACGCGGCGAAAAATATCGCCAACGTGGTGCTGCTGGACTCCAATTTCGCGTCCATGCCCCACATCGTGAATCAGGGCCGGCGGGTTGTGAACAATATCCGCACAGCAGCGTCCATGTTCCTGATCAAGACCATGTTTTCGGTAATGCTGTCTCTGCTGACCATATTTTTCGGAGACGCCTATCCTTTCGAACCGATCCAGATGTCTCTGATCAGCGCCTGCGCGGTGGGAATCCCCACCTTCCTTCTGGCCCAGGAAAACAACTATGACAAGATCGACCATACGTTCCTGCGGCATGTGTTCCTGAACGCGTTCCCTGCGGCGATCACCATCACCTCCTGCGTTTTTGCAGTGATGCTGGTCTGCCAGAACGTATATCATTCTAATGATATGCTGAACACAGCCTGCGTCCTTGTGACCGGATGGAATTATATGGCCGCGCTGAAGACCGTTTACGCGCCGCTGAACCGTTACAGGAAGATCATTATCTACGGAATGCAGTTTATTTTCTTTGCCGCGGCAGTGATCCTTCAGGATCTTCTGTTCCTGGGGTCTCTGGATTTCGGCCTGATCATTCTGGTATTTATCCTGATGACTTTCGCGCCGGTACTGATCGACGTGATCACAGGATGGATCCGGGAACTGTATGCGCGTTCTCTGGACAAAGAGACGCCGGGGCCCTTCGCCTCCTTCCTGAACAGACTTCAGAACGGAAAATTATCATAAAACAAAACACCCTGTACTGTTTTCAATTCATATGCTACATGAAAAGAAAACAGGCAGGGTGTTTTTGCTGTTTTAAACAATTATTTCTTCCGGCACAGCCAGTAGCAGCCGAACGCCGGTATCTGCACGCCTCTTGCCTCCATCTCCCGGCCGGAGATCAGATCCAGATACATGCCGTCTTCCTCGTTGATCCAGGCGACTTTGTCGAATTCACTGAAATTATAAATTCCGATAAATTTCTCTTCGTCATTCTCACGTACAAGAGCCAGGATGGAAGAATCCCAGGTATCCAGAGTGCGCATGGGAACGTCGCTGTTGAATACGCTGTGAGAAGTACGGATGTGCTCCAGCTTATCCAGCGCCGGGAACAGTTTGCCCTGAACAGTCTCGGGACGATGGCGGTTCTCGGCCAGATCCCATCTGAAATCGCCTCTGTGGAGATAGCGGGAATCAGCGGCTTTGTCTGGATCATTCTTATAGGAATAATCGTTCAGCATACCAATCTCATCACCGCTGTAGATCACGGGGATACCGGACTGGGAAAGCATGAAAGCATGAAGAGTAATATCGTAGCGGATCGCTCTGTCCATGCCTTCCTCATTGCCCTCGAATCCGAAACGTTCGATTCCGCACAGAGAAGCGGTGGTTCCGCAGAGTCTTGCGTCTCCCAGACGGGGATCGTCATTATACAGTTCGCCTCGCGCGAAAGATTCCGGATACTTTCCGGTAAGGAAATCGTTCAGGTATTTCTTGTGGGGAACTTCCTCAATCCCGAAATTCTTCAGGAAATCATAGTCCAGTCCCCAGCCGATATCGTCGTGGCAGCGCAGATAGTTCTGGAAAACATACTCTCTGGGAAGTCCGGCCACGATGTCCAGCTGGCGGCGCAGCAGGGATACATCTCTGGTGGCAACGGTGTGCCAGGTGCTTGCCATGGTAGTAACATTATACAGAAGATGACATTCCGGTTTGTCTACAGTTCCGAAGTAGGGAACTACTTTCTCAGGAGCCATAACGACCTCGCCCAGAAGGAGAACGCCGGGGCAGACGATCTCGCAGATCATACGCATCATGCGGACGATGGTATGAACCTGGGGAAGATTACGGCAGTTGGTTCCAAGCTGTTTCCAGATATAGGGAACAGCGTCCAGACGCACGATATCCACACCCTGATTTGCCAGATAGAGCATGTTGAAGATCATTTCGTTCAGTACAATAGGATTGCGGTAGTTCAGATCCCACTGATACGGATAAAATGTTGTCATTACATGCTTTTTGATATCGTCCAGCCAGGTAAAGTTGCCCGGCGCCGTGGTGGGGAATACCTGCGGACAGGTCTGCTCATAAAGAGCGGGAATGTCATAGGTGTCAAAGAAGAAATAGCGGTCCTGATATTCTCGTTCTCCTGCGCGTGCGCGTTTCGCCCACTCGTGATCCTCGGAGGTATGGTTCATAACGAAGTCCAGACACACGCTGATCCCGCGTTTATGGCAGGCGGAAGTAACCGCTGCGAAATCCTCTATGGTTCCCAGTTCCGGCTGTACGGTACGGAAATCTGCCACAGCGTAACCGCCGTCGCTGCGCCCTTTCGGGGAAGCCAAAAGAGGCATCAGATGCAGATAGTTCACATTACATTCCTGAATATAATCCAGCTTTTCCTCAAGCCCTTTCAGGGTCTTTGAAAAAGCGTTCACATACATCATCATGCCGGTGAGGTCGTTGCGCTTGTACCATTTGGGATCTTTTTCCCTGCGGATATCGGAATCTTTCAGATCGTCATTCCTAGCGTCATAGAACTTCTTCAGTTCTGCAAGAAGATCGTTGAAATGCATCATCACATAAGGATTATCCTGATACAGTTCACAGTAAAGCCATTTCAGCTCATCCAAATGGCGGTCCAGCCGGGCGTTATAGACTGCCTCGTCATTCCGGACAGGAGCTGCAGGCTGCGGCTGTTTTGCCTCGACCTTGACGGGCTCGGTCTTCTTCGTCTCAACCTTAACGGGCTCGGTTTTCTTCGTCTCAACCTTCACCGGTTCGGTCTTCTTCGTCTCAACTTTGGCGGGCTCGGTTTTCTTCGTTTCAACCTTCACCGGTTCGGTCTTTTTTGTCTCGACCTTGACGGGCTCGGTTTTTTTTGTTTCAACCTTCACCGGCTCGGTCTTCTTCGTCCCAACCTTGACGGGTTCGGTTTTCTTCGTTTCAACCTTCACCGGTTCGGTCTTTTTTGTCTCGACCTTGACGGGTTCGGTTTTATTTGTCTCAACTTTGACCGGTTCCGCCTTTTTCGTTTCTACTCTGGCTGTCTCAGCCT
>LBJMC04200__coassemble_187_pt1 | contig 70145 bp, 56 predicted proteins | sample LBJMC04200__metabat2_low_PE_022 | metagenome-assembled genome bin LBJMC04200 | reverse complement strand
ATGTCAACAACTTTTTTCAATTTTTACAATTGTTTAAATTGTATGTTCATAAGATGTTTTTTGACGGCCCGATTAGGATACCACTCTTTCACCAGGCTGTCAACTGTTTTTTACATTTAAATTATTCAAATTCCAAATCCTTCTGCCCAGGCATTTAATTCTTTCTCCATTGCATCTGCCGGAAATCTTTTTCCTTCTTTTAATACAGCTCCCGGACAGGACGGCGCAAGTTCCTTATTAGTACCGCCCATTCCGCGGCTGCGGCTCTTCTTATCCATCCAGTTCAGATCCGCGTCTGTATAAGAGATTTCCAGATAGATCTCATGTATCCGTATATAAAAGACAACCTGCCCTCGTTGTGCCCTGACGCTATTCCACAGATAAATAAATTTTGCAAAAGCCGGAAAAAGAGTTATAATAAAATCACAAAGGAAACATCACAACAGCATGACAGGAGGTTTTACCATGAAAGTATTAATGTTGAACGGAAGTCCGCGCAAGAACGGAAACACGTCAATTGCGTTGAAGGAAATGGAAAAGATCTTCAATCAGGAAGGAATTGAAACTGAGATCATACATGTTGGAAACAAAGGCATCCGGAGCTGTATTGCCTGCGGCGCCTGTTCAGAAAAAGGGAAATGTGTATTCGATGACATTGTAAATGAAATCGCGCCGAAATTCGAGGAATGCGACGGTCTGGTCGTGGGAAGCCCCGTGTATTACGCCTCCGCCAACGCCACTCTGGTCGCCCTTCTCACAAGGCTGTTCTACAGCACTTCTTTTGACAAGACCATGAAAGTGGGCGCAAGCGTTGTCTGTGCAAGAAGAGGCGGGTTATCGGCAACCTTCGATGAGCTGAACAAATTCTTTACCATCAGCGGAATGCCGGTGGCGTCCAGCCGCTACTGGAACAGCATACATGGAAGGCTGGAGGGCGAGGCTGCCCGGGATGAAGAGGGACTTCTGACCATGCGTGTTCTCGCACGGAATATGTCTTTCCTTATGAAGAGCATCTCTCTTGGAAAAGAGAAATACGGACTGCCTGAAAAAGAGGCGGTCACAATGACGAATTTCATCCGATGATTATCCCATGAAATAAAAAAAACTGTCCGGTAAACTGTTTCTCTCAGTTTCCGGGCAGTCTTTTTATTTTCAATCACCTGATCATACGGAATCCAGTGTTATTCTACCGTAACACTCTTCGCAAGGTTTCTCGGCTTATCCACATCCAGACCTCTCGCCACACTGACATAATACCCCAGCAGCTGAAGAGGTATCACCGCCAGAGAAGTTGCAAAATGCGGGTCTGTCTTCGGAATATAGACCGTAAAATCAGCGGTATCTTCAATATTATAATTACCAAAAGTGGTAAGGCCCATAAGATATGCGCCGCGGCTCCTGCACTCCACCATATTGCTGACTGTTTTTTCATACAGCTCCGGCTGTGTCAGGACGCCGATCACAAGGGTGCCGTCCTCAATAAGGGAAATCGTTCCATGTTTCAGTTCTCCTGCCGCATATGCTTCTGAATGGATGTAGCTGATCTCTTTCATTTTCAGACTGCCTTCCATACAGATCGCATAATCGATTCCTCTTCCGATAAAGAAGATGTCCCGGGCATTGGCCTGCTTGGCGGCAAACCACTGCAGCCGTTCCTTATCCTCAATGATCCTCTCGATCTTTTCCGGAATCTTCTGAAGCTCAGCGATATATGCGCCGCACTCTTCTTCTGTAATTTCTCCTCTTACCTTCGCGAACTGAACAGCAAGTACATAGGCTGCGATCAGCTGGGTGCTGTACGCCTTGGTAGTGGCAACAGAGATCTCAGGACCCGCCAGGGTATAGAATACTTTATCTGCCTCTCTGGCGATAGATGAACCGACCACATTCACAATACCCAGAGTACGGATTCCTTTTATTTTTGCTTCCCTGAGAGCAGCCAGACTGTCCGCCGTCTCCCCGGACTGACTGATCACGATCACCAGACCGTCCTTGTCCAGCAGCGGTTTTCTGTAACGGAACTCTGAAGCAAGTTCTACGCGGACAGGAATCTTCGCCATATCTTCAAACACGTACTGCGCCGCCATCCCCACATGATAGGCAGAACCACAGGCCACAATGTAAATCTGGCTGATTTCCCTGATCTCCTCGTCAGAAAGCCCCACGTCAGAAAGGTCGATCATCCCGTCTTTCACAACCGAATTCAGGGTATCTGCCACAGCTTTTGGCTGCTCATGGATCTCCTTCATCATGAAATGCTCGAATCCCGCTTTCTCCGCAGCTTCCGCATCCCATTCAATGGTCTTCATTTCTTTCTGGATCTCATCACCGTCCAGATTATAGAAGATGATCTCGCCTTTTTTGACACAGGCCATCTCCATATTTCCGATATAGTATACATTTCTTGTATATTTCAGGATTGCAGGAACGTCGGAGGCAATATAAGATTCCCCGTCCGCCACTCCAAGGATCATGGGGCTGTCTTTTCTTGCAACAAAAATCTCTTCCGGATATTCCCGGAACATCAGTGCCATGGCATAGGAACCTCTGATGCGGACCATTGCGTGGTTAATGGCATCCACCGGCGTTCCTTCGTATTTTTTGTAATAATAATCCACCAGTTTCACTGCGATTTCCGTATCCGTAGAAGAATAAAACTTATATCCCTTGCGCAGAAGCTTTTCCTTCAGTTCCTGGTAATTTTCGATGATTCCGTTATGAACCGCCACAACATTCCCGTCGTCACTCACATGGGGATGGGCGTTTGTCTCGGAAGGCTCGCCGTGGGTAGCCCAGCGTGTATGTCCGATTCCGCACGTTCCCGGAACAGACTCTCCGTTGTTTGTCTTTTCTTTCAGGGCTTTCAGTCTGCCCTTTGCCTTGATCACTTCTACATTCTTTTCACCATCACGGATCGCCAGTCCGGCAGAATCATAACCCCTGTATTCCAGCTTGGAAAGGCCGTCCAGCAGGATCGGCGCCGCCTGATGGTTTCCTGTAAATCCTACTATACCACACATATTACTCTCCTCGTATACCGGCATCATCTGTGCCGTTCCTGTTGATGTCTGATATCCGGAATATCCCGGAAACATTTTCTATCTTATCACAGGATTTTATTGAAGTAAAGCGTTAAATCTGTCAGGCTCTTCCATACTCTTCCGGATACAGGAGTGGATTTTTCACGGCATCCGCCGAATCCCCCAGACGATACACACTATAACGTCCTACAGTTCCCAATTCCTGGTAACCGTACATTTCCATTTCCTTTTTCTGTTCTTCATTAGGAATTTTGACTACCAGATAGTTGCAGAAAGTTCCCCTGCCCACCGCAGCGATATTGCGGTAGTTGAACACCGGAGCATTAATTTCCAGATAAAGCCTGTTGGACCCGGCTCCGTATCCACCCCTCCATTCACGGTTAAACATCATGGAAATAGATGGATCGTAGACCCGGACATAAGGGCCGATATAGTTGTCCGCCGCAAGCATGAAAGGCGTATCGCCGGCATCCTGTTTTATCAGATTGCAGATTCCCGCCACTTCGTCCGGAACCTTCTGATAGTTATGAACAGGATGATAATTCCCGGCCTGATAGATTCCCTTTCCGCATAATACGATCAGGGCAATACACCCCGCCAGAGAAAGCGGTTTCCATAACTTTTTTCTTTCCCGCAGAAATTCTGTCATGGCGTAGGCGATCACCGGCGAAGACGGAACCAGCCAGAGAACACGCCAGTATACGCTTTCTCCGATACAGGCCTGAATGATTCCTGCCGTAAAAGGACAGAAAAAGATAAAAAGAGACCCTGCCAGATAAAGCAGCAGGTACTTTACAGTTTCTTTTTTCCGCCGGAAAAGCAAAAGCCAGATCACCGCCGCCAGCAGAAGCCAGGCGACCAGGCCCTCGCCCCAGTAGTTATTCCAGAAAGCAACGATCTGCTCCATAAATTCTTTCATTTCCATCCTCCGTCAAAAACAGATATACGCAATTCCCAGAAGCACCGACGGAAGGCAGCTCAGCCCTCCCATAATCACCCGCTTCCATCTGCCTGTCCGTATCAGACATACCAGCATAAAACATCCTGTCATCAACGGCGCCAGAATAATCCCCATGGAAGACAAAAGGCAGCAGCTGATATTGGCTAACAGCAGAAAATACCAGGGATATTCCGGTTTCTTTTCAAGAAGGACCGAGATGCACAGATAGAAAAGGAGGGGCAGCATAGCCGCCGCAAGAAGCGCTTTCCCCTGCCAGATACGGACCATCTGGAAATTCCCCGCGTTGTAAACCGAGTAACCGGAAAAGCCCGCGAGAAGCGCCGCCAGAAAAAGATAGATCCACCTTGCATGGCTGTCCTCCCCGAACCACTTTTTTCCAAGCATGTACTGTACCAGATATGCTCCCGGGAGAAATACAAGAGGAAAAAACACATGCGCCATGATCGCCGGATGCAGTCCGTTCGCAAGCTGGCTGACCACTGCCAGGAATACAGGGAACGGAGAAAAAATATATCTTCTGGGAAGCCCGATATATTCACGTCCGGTATATGGATTTATCTCGAAGATGGTATCTGTATATACGTCTGTGGTCGCGGCGCCCACATAAAAACAGTCGTCTGCATCCATGTGCGCCAGCACTGTGCACATTACTACCTGAAGAGCAATCAGAAGAACTGCCAGACAGAGATAAAAATTAAAATGAATTTTTTTCTTTGCCAACGCAGGGATTTTATTTTGTTTCACCAGGCAGAAAACGCCCCATACGGCAAGGGCTGCTCCTGCCAGTCCAAAACTGACCGTCAGCACATGAAGCGGAGCTTTCAGCCATGTCATTGGAAGCGTAAGAAGTTCCATAATGGAAAAAAGCGCCAGATATCCTGCAAGAAATGTTTCCCCTATGCTCCTTGTCTGTTTTTTCTTTAAAAACGGGACACCGGCAAAGGCTGGTATTACTACCAGCCAGAATATTGCCAGTCCCCCTTTTATGATCATTCCCATATTATTTCTCCAGCCTGTTTTTCAGCATTCCCATAGCGATTTTTTCCGCTGTTGCCGGAAGTTCCCTTACTCGCACACCTGTGGCGTTATAGATAGCTTCCGTGATCGCCGGACAGGGCGTATCGATCACCAGCTCGCCAACAGATTTAGCGCCGAACGGCCCTGAAGGCTCATAGCTTCCTTTTATTTCCACACGGATATCGCCGATATCGAGACGGGTAGGGATTTTGTACTGCATAAAAGAATTATTCCGAATCACGCCTTTTTTGCTGTACTGGATATCTTCATACAGTGCCATTCCGATTCCCTGGGCAATACCGCCCTCCGCCTGCACACGCACAAGATTGGGATTGATGGGCGTGCCGCAGTCCACAACCGCCACATAATCCACCACTTTCGCGCTGCCTGTTTCTTTATCTATCTCCACTTCAGCCATACCTACCATAAAGGGCGGCGGGGAGATGGGAGACGAATACGTCTGCGTCACCTGAAATTCCTGCGTATTGCCGCAGGTTCCCCTGACAGCGATATCCCTGAGCGAAACCTTATTCTCTCCAACATATACATATTCTCCGTCAAAGTCCACGTTCGCAGGATCCGATTCCAGCATCAGCGCTCCAAGGGAACAGATCTTTTCGCGCAGTTCCCGGCAGGCGTTCACAACCGCCGTACCTGTGGCATAAGTAGTGGCGGATGCGTAAGAGCCGGAATCATAGGGAGAAATATCCGTATCCACGCCGAAGACTACAATATTGTCCAGAGGAGTCTCCAGGCAGTCCGCAGCCATCTGGGCCAGGATCGTATCACAGCCTGTACCCATATCCGCACAGCCAAGGCCGAGAGTATAGGAACCGTCCTCGTTCAGCTTCACACTGGCTCCGCCAACGTCTATTCCCGCGATGGAAGATCCCTGCATGGCCATGGCGACGCCGACGCCCCGCACTTTACCGTTTCCCATATCGCGGCATGGATACTTCTCATCCCAGTTCATCATTTCCTTTGCCCGCTCCATACACTGATCCATTGTACAGCTTGCCGCGGTTTTGCACACTCCGTCATACGCCGGCAGAGGCCCACCCTGAACAGGCATGTTCAGTTCTCTTATTTTCACCGGATCCATCCCCATCTTATGGGCCAGCTCATTGACTGCGGATTCCACAGCATAAATTCCCTGCGTAGCTCCGTAGCCTCTGTAGGCTCCCGCGGACTGTACATTGGTATAAACCACGTCATAGGCAAAGCGGTACGCCTCCGTATGGCGGTAAAGAGCGATCGCTTTATGGCCGCTCAGTCCCACGGTTGTAGGACCGTGTTCCCCGTAAGCGCCGCCGTTGGAAAGGGTATAAACATCCAGGGCCCTGACAATTCCATTCTCATCAGCTCCCGCTCTCACCCGGATCTCCATCTCGTGGCGGGGAGACCCGCTGATCTGAGATTCGTACCGGCTGAAAAGGATCTTGGAAGGCCGGCCGGTCTTCCAGGTGACAAACGCAGGATAGATCTCGCTGATCGAGGTCTGCTTCGCGCCGAAGCCGCCGCCGATCCTGGGCTTGATCACGCGGACTTTGGAAGACGGGATATCCAGGGCCGTACCCAGAATCCTTCTCACATGAAACGGGATCTGTGTGGAGGACACTACATTCAGGCGGCCGAAATAATCCATATAGCAGTATGTACGGAATGTTTCCATCATCGTCTGCTGGTTCGCTTTTGTGTGATACGTCTGATCTACAGTATATGCGCACTCAGAAAGGATCTTATCCACATCTCCGGATTCCTCCACGGCGGAGGCGCACAGGTTTCTCCGGTTGTCCGCCCCTACGGGGACTTTGGCCTCCCAGTTATCCTCCGGATGGACCAGAATCGGGCCGTCCTTCGCCTTATGCATGTCCAGTACCGGTTCTTCCACACGGTACTTCACCTTTATCCTCTTCAGGGCTTTGTCTACCGCGTCTTCCGTCTCTCCCGCCACGATCGCTACCGTGTCTCCCACATATCTTAAATGAGGATCCATGATAAGACGGTCGTAGGGACTCAGTTCGGGATAGGTCTGCCCCGCAAGGGTAAACCTGTTCTGCGGCACATCTTTATAGGTAAATACCGCCGCGATCCCCTCCACCCGGCTCGCATTATCCGTCTGAATCTCCTCCACCCAGGCGTTCGCGTGGGGGCTGCGGAGCAGTTTGACGATCAGACAGTCTTTCGGCGCCAGATCGTTTGTATACACCGGTTTTCCTGTTACCAGCGCCATAGCGTCTTTTTTTCTCACCGGTCTGCTGACATAATTCACTCTCTGATCCCCTCCTTTTTCTGTGCTTTTTTATAGGCAAGATATTTACGGATACTTCTCGTCTGTCCCACGAAACCGGAGCATCTGCAGAGATTTCCCGCCAGATATTCCTGGATTTCTTCTTCCGTGGGATCTGTAAGTTCTCTTTCCATGGCGAAAATATTCATGATAAAACCGGGATTGCAGAATCCGCACTGTTCCGCTCCCTCATCTGCCAGAAAGCTTCCAAACTCCTCCGCTTCCTTCTGCATTCCTTCCATTGTGACAATCTTCTTTCCCTCGGCCCGAAGCGCGGGAACGCTGCAGGACAGAACCGGCCTGCCGTCCATCAGGACGGTACAGAGTCCGCAGTTGGAGGTTTCGCAGCCGCATTTCACGCTGTAGCATCCTTTTGTCCGCAGAAGTTCCAGAAGCATCATTCCCGGCTCCACTTCATCATTACAAAGCTTCCCGTTCAGCCAAAAACTCAGATTCATCTCTTCATTCCTCCCAGTGTTTCCCATGCTCTTCTCACCAGTACCTCTGCCAGAAGTTTTCTGTATTCCTCTGAAGCGCGCATATTGCTTCCAAACACCATATGCTCCGCGGCATACTCTGCAAACTTCTGAACAGCCCCGGTTCTCTCCGTTTCTGACATTTCCTCAAACCCGTTCAGGATACCTTCCGGATCCTCCACGATCTTCGCCCTGCCGGGTCTGGCTCCGATCACTGTCCTTGCCCTGCCGCCGCAGAGGGACACAGCGCAGGTCAGCACCGGAAAATCGGTTTCCGTATTTCTCTGACTGAGGTAGACGGACTGCTGCGGCGTTTTTTTCACGATCACAGCTTCCAGAATATCTCTGTCTTTTTTCATCTGCGCAAATTCCGCAAGAGGGATCCTTCCTGCATGATACAGTTCCACCCAGGTATCCAGGGCGAGGAACATGGTAAGCACGTCTGAGAATCCATATCTTCCAAAAATACTTCCTCCCACTGTTGCGCAGTTGCGGAACTGCACGCCCACAATATGGCGCAGACTTTCCCTCACCGCCCCCTGTGTAAATTCATTGAGGGCGGCGTTTGTCTCCAGATCCCGGAGAGAGGTCATACAGCCGATATAAAATTCATCCTCCCGTTCCTGCACAGTATCCAGGCCAAGCCCGGAGAGGTCGATCGCGGTGGAAACATTCCGGTTCCCCATTTTCAGCCAGATCATCCCTCCCAGAACGCAGGCCGACTTTTTCTGATTCAGTTCATAGGCCTCTGCAATGCTTTTTACTTTTACATAATTTTTGATCTTCAGCATCTGCGATATCCTTTCTTCCCGTTTATAACGAATATCATTTGTCTGCGCAGACTCCGTCACGAAACAGACAAAGACTGCATTATATTTAAGTTTAACAGGTATCTTCCAAAAAATCCACCGGAAAGTAAAAAGCAGCAGCCGAAAAAAATCCGGAAGGATCCTCTTTCCCGGGATCCATCCGGATTTTATATAAATAAATTATCTGTCAGTTTATCAGCACCGTTCAGATTCTGTTATTGATGGCTGTCACAAGAGCGTCGATGGAAGCACGGATGATATCCGGATCAACGCCGGCGCCCCAGGAAAGATTTCCGTTGGGGCTCTCGATTCCGACATATGCGATCGCCTTGGAACTGGAGCTTCTTTCAAGCGCATGTTCCTGATAGGTAACAAGGTTGTACTTGAAGTCATAGGCTTTCTTAAGCGCGTTGCTTACCGCGTTCAGACGTCCGTTTCCGACAGCCTCTGTAGTGATCGTTCTTCCGTTAAAGGTCGAGGTAACCTGAGTGATGATATTGCTGTCTTTCTGCTGGAAATGCACTTCATTGATGCTCAGCGGCTCAACCACATTCTCAAAGGTCTTCTTAAACAGGTTGAAGATTTCATCCGGATGCAGCTCTTTGTGTTTGTGGTCGGAGACCGCCTTGGCTGTGTATCCCATGGCCTCGCGCATTTTCGGCGGAAGGTTCAGGCCGTATTTGGTCTCCAGGATATATCCTACGCCGCCTTTGCCTGACTGGCTGTTGATACGGATAACATCCGCGTCGTAATTGCGGCCCACATCGGTGGGATCGATGGGCAGATAGGGAACTGTCCAGCGGCTGGGATCCTTTTCGTCTCTCCAGTGCATACCTTTGGCGATAGCGTCCTGATGTGATCCGGAGAAGGCGGCGAATACAAGCGCCCCGCTGTATGGGCTTCTCTCATCCACTTTCATACCCGTACATTCCTCATAAACCTCGCAGATATGGGGCATGTCGGAAAGGTCAAGCTTCGGGTCCACACCCTGGGAATACATATTCATGGCAAGTGTGATGATATCCACGTTACCTGTACGCTCTCCGTTTCCGAAAAGAGTGCCTTCGATCCTGTCCGCGCCTGCCAGCAGTCCCATTTCGGAATCCGCCACGCCGCAGCCCCTGTCATTGTGGGGATGCTGGGAAAGGATCACATTCTCGCGGTATTGCATGTTTTCACTCATATATTCAATCTGGCTCGCATATACATGGGGCATGGAATGCTGCACCGTCACAGGAAGATTGATGATACATTTATTTTCCGGCGTTGGCTGCCATACGTCAAGAACGGCGTTGCACACTTCCAGAGCGTATTCCGGCTCTGTGCCGGTAAAACTCTCCGGGCTGTACTCGAACTGGAAGTTTCCTTCTGTCTCCTCCGCCAGCTCTTTCAGAAGCTTCGCTCCGTCTACGGCGATCTGTTTGATCTCTTCTTTTGATTTTCGGAACACCTGCTCGCGCTGGGCCACAGAAGTAGAGTTATATACATGGATGATCGCTTTGGGCGCTCCTTTTACAGCCTCGAAGGTTCTGCGGATAATATGCTCTCTCGCCTGGGTCAGTACCTGGATCGTCACGTCGTCAGGGATCAGATTCTGCTCGATCAGTGTCCGCAGGAAAGTGTATTCCGTCTCGGATGCGGCAGGAAAGCCCACCTCGATCTCCTTAAACCCGATCTGCACAAGGAGTTTAAAGAACTCCACCTTCTGTTCAAGACTCATGGGGATCACCAGGGCCTGGTTTCCGTCGCGGAGATCCACGCTGCACCAGATAGGAGCTTTGTCCACATATTCCTTCTCCGCCCATTTCATGCATTTAACAGGCGGCATATAATACTGTCTCTGATATTTCTTCGCATTCATCATAAATTTTCCCTCCAGTTTTCCGAAATGCCATTATGAAAGACTTTCCTGTGAAATAAAAAAATCTTCCATCTCTACAGATTGTCTGTAAGAGACGAAAGATCACTTCCTTCGCGGTACCACTCTTATTTATGAACAGCTTCATACACTCAGGGATACGGGATCCATCCGGAATCCTTATATCCTCTCCCTTTAACGGCGGACACCGTCTGCGCCTACTTTCCTCGCGGAGTTCGGACAGCTGCTCCGGGGCGAGTTCCATGGTTCCCTTCCGCTGCCTCGCACCACCCGGCAGCTCTCTGCGCTCCAGTCCGCATGTACTATTCCTCATCATCGCATTTCGATCATATTCACTATGGGTATAGGCTACCATGTGCACACCGCTTTTGTCAAGTGTAATTTGATCGAATCAGGACTTTGGCCTGTCGCTGGTAAATATCCGCTCATAGAGGCATGGCGGCTGCCTGCCTGTCATACTAAAAAAAGTGCCTGATCTGAAATCAGGCACCTGTCAATCGGGGCAACAGGATTTGAACCTGCGACCTCACGGCCCCCAGCCGTGCGCGCTACCAAGCTACGCCATACCCCGGTGATGAATATTATAGCAAGGTGTATCTTTTTTTGCAAGTGTTTTTTGCGTGTTTTTCATGAGATTTTAGGATGTTTTTGATGCAGTTTTCTGAAAATATTGCCTTTATTATTAAATTCAGGCACAAAACAGACATTTTATCCATATCTGTTCTGTACCTTCTCTCTTACCTGCGGCGTCCCGCCGCCGGATCTCAGAATTCAATCTGCATTTCTTTTCCCTCATAGACAAAGGATTTCATCTGTCCGCATCCCTCCAGGATCACATGACAGGTTCTTCCCTTCAGGCCCTGGGCAAAAACATGGTCCGCGCCGCCGATACACAGCGTCTTTTCCTTTTCCTTCCATTTCAGGGAAATGCTGTCGTATTCGCCCTTTTCGTAACTATATCCGTCTCCCTCGTCTTCATAAAGAGCAAAGGATGCGTCCGCGCCCGGATAAATATGTATCTCAAAAGGCGTATCCACACATTCGTCCGCATAGGTCAGTCTCTGCTCCATGGGAATCACGGAGCCGGCTTTTACGAATACAGGGATCCTGTCGATGGGAGTATCTGCAATCATCTCCTGTCCGCCGTCAAACCTTTCGCCCGTGTGGAAATCATACCAGTCCGCTCCGGCTGGAAGATAGCATGCCCATTTCTTTTCACGGTCGATCTTCTCACTGTTCTTCTCATAATACATAGGTTCCGTTACCGGACAGATCAGAAGGCTGTCGCCGAACATAAATTCATCTCCCAGAACCGCCGCTTTTTTATCCTCTGCAAAATCAAACAGCAGACTTCTGAGCATAGTGTAGTCTTCAGACCAGACTCTGGCCGCACTGGAATAAATATAAGGCATCAGCCGGTATCTCAGCTCGATCGTCTTTACCAGGGCGTCATAGAAAGGCTCCCCTTTCTTTCCGAAATTCCACACCTCTCTGGGCGTATCTGTCCCGTGAGAGCGGAACATGGGCAGAAAAGCACCGTACTCAAACCAGCGTACATAGAGCTCCCGGTATCCGTAGTCGTCCACGCCGGTCTCATAATCTCCGCTCCAGAACCATTTGGGCGTGGGATCTTCGTTGCAGGAGCAGCCTCTGTGCCGCCAGTTCTCGTTCACGGTAAAAAATCCGCCGATATCAAGAGTCCAGTACGGCATTCCGCTCATGCACATATTCAGACCTTCGTGGATCTGTTTTCTCAGAGTATCCCAGGACGCATAGATATCTCCTGACCAGAGCACTGTTCCGTATTTCTGGCTGGAGGCGTAACCGGAACGGGTCAGATTCAGCACACGCTTGTCCGGCGCGGCTTTCCGCTGATTCTCATATATACCTTTTGCATGGGCGGCGGCGTACAGGTTCGCCCTGCCGGCGCCCAGGAATTTACGATGCTCGTCGCCTACCAGCCGGAAGCGTTCCCATGGTTCTCTTTTGAATTCTCCGTTCCAGTCCGGTCCGGAAAAAGGCTCCGTGGAATCGCACCACCAGGAATCAAAACCGCCGGAGAACAGTTCCCGCTCCGCCTGCTTCCAGTAAATTTCTCTTCCTTTTTCTGAAAAGGCGTCGTAGGTGGCATAATCGTTCAGAAGAAGTTCCGCGTCTTTCATTTCCTCGTAGTCTTCCGTGCCGGCGTTCATATTGGGCCACACAGAGACCATGGTATGGATATGCATGTCATGAAGTTTCCGGTTCATATCCGCCAGGTCCGGATACCGTTTTTTATCCACTCTCTTGTTGCCCCATTTTCCCGGTTCCCAGGTATTCCAGTCCTGTACCAGACAGTCAATGGGAATATCAAGACTTCGGTATTTCTCCGCGGTTTCCAGCATTTCATCCTGAGTCCGGTAGGCTTCTTTGGACTGCACGTACCCGAACGCCCATTTTGGAAGCATTACTGCCTTTCCTGTCAGGAACCGGTATCCCGCAATGATCTCGTCCAGACTGTCGCCTTTAATAAAGTAATAATCCAGCTGCTCCACCATATCCAGATAAAGCCAGGAGCCTCTGCAGTCGTCGTTAAATGTCATCAGGGAGCCGCAGTCCACAAGAACGCCGTAGCCCTTATCCGATACAAAGAACGGCACCGGGATCCTCATATTATGCTGATAGAGATACTGAATATTCCCCCGATAGTCGTAAATACCTTCTTCTCCCTGTCCCAGACCGTGGATGTGCTCGTCCGGCGCCCACTGAAAGCTGAGCTTCGCATGATAGGCTTTGTGATCTTCCACGGCGCGGAGATTTTTTACAAAATTCCTCTCTCCGTCCACAGTCTGTACTCTGTGGATCACCGGTTTTTCGCCGCCTGTATTGTAAACCATATAAGGCGCTTCCGTCAGTTCTTTTCTCCCTTCCCGGAGAAGGACATGTCCGTCTGCGGCGTCCATCCAGCAAAAGCTTCCGTCCCTTTGGTCCGCTTCCAGAAGGATCTCTCCTGTCCGGGCTCTCACTCTCCCGCCGTCTTCCTCTACAGTAAAATCTCCCTCTGTGGAGCAGCTGATCCCTACAGGGGATTCCTCTCTCCATTCCTCTTTTTTTGTAAAAGAACATCTGATAATATTGTCACGGACTGCCTGCAGTCTGCACTTTCCGTCCTTTAAGCGAAATTCCAGTTCTCTTTTTTCTGTGATACCCATGTTGTCGTTCCTTTCCTCAGCCTTTTACCGCGCCCGCGGTCTGTCCGCCCACAATGTGTTTCTGACAGAGCAGATACATGATAATGACCGGCAGACAGGTAAGAAGAATGTCCGCGCAGATCAGGTTCCAGCTCTTGGAATACTGTCCGAAGAAATTATACACAGCCAGCGTCATAGGCCATTTCTCGGAAGAATTCAGGAAATACAGGGGCATTACGAATTCGTTCCAGGTATTCAAAAAACACAGGACCGCCGCTGTCACCATACTGGATTTCATCATAGGCATTACAATGTTGAAAAACAGTTTCCAGGGACCGCAGCCGTCCAGTACAGCGGCCTCGTCCAGATCCACCGGAACTTTGGATACAAATCCATACAGCAGGAAAACAGAAAACGGAAGCTGCATGGCCACATAGAGAAGGATGATTCCAAGTCTTGTGTCGTTTAACTGTGTTACCTGCATTACTTTCATCAGAGATACATAGTTTACCGGGATGACGATACCCAGAACCATGTACATATAAAGCGCGTTGTCTTTTTTGCCGCGCCTTCTGGCAAGAACATAGGCCGCCATGGCGGCAAGGATAACGGTGATCACTGTGGCGCAGCCTGCATAGAGAAGACTGTTCAGAAAGCTTACCGCCAGTTTTCCTTTTTCGATTACCACGGCGAAGTTGCTGAACTCCCATACCTCCGGAAGCGTCAGGGAAAGCGTCATTGCCTCGGAATCCGGCTTAAACGCGTTGATAACGATCAGAAGCAGCGGAATCAGCATGATCAGAGAAATGATCCATGCCAGAACATTTTTCAGTATTGTCAGTACAAGCTTTTTCGTCTTTGCATTCATTACTCGATCACCTCATCTTTCGTCAGAATCTTAATCATAAAGAAGCCTACGATCACCATGAATATGAACATGACGGAACTGATCGTGGTACCCGCCGCATACAGGCCCTGGGAGAACTGTTTGAACACTGCGGTGTACATAACCTCTGTACGGTGTCCCGGACCTCCGTTGGTCAGAGCGTATACCATATCGAACACTTTCAGGCCGTACAGTACGTTCAGAACGATCGTCACTGCCAGCGTCTGTTTCAGCATGGGCAGAGTGACATAAACAAATTTGTGGAAACCGTTGGCTCCGTCGATTCCCGCCGCCTCATAATACACATTGGGGATTGCCAGGATACCTACGATCAGAATGGTCATGATATAACCGGTTCCTCTCCAGATATCAACTCCCATTACAGACCAGAAAGCGATCTGGGGATCCGTGAGCCATTTCTGAGTAAAGGCGTCCAGTCCCACAAGACGGAGTCCTTCGTTGAGAAGACCATTCTTGGGATTCAGGATCGACGTGAATACAAGGCCGATGATCAGAATGGAAAGTACAGAGGGCATATACATTACGCCTCTGTGGAAATTCTTGGCCTTGATGTTCCGGCTGAGCGCCAGGGCAAACAGAAGGCCCAGCCCCGTCTTCGCCACGGTAGTCACAACGGTAAACAGCAGCGTATTCAGAATATACTGCAGATAATCCTGGTCTCCGCTGAACACGTCTATAAAATTCTGTAATCCTACGAAGTGCAGCTCACTGGAGTACGCCGACCAGTCCGTAAAGGAATAGCCGATACCGATGATCCCCGGAACCACGGACAGCGCGGTATAGATAAGAAGGGCGCCGGCGGCGAAATACCAGGGATAAATTTTTGATTTTTTCACGAAAACCTCCTCCATTTCCTCTTTTTTCTTATATTTTATGGCAGGCCACACAATTTTCACATGCACCCTCCCGTCACATTTATGTATTTTTTTAACCGGATGGAGATTTTTTCTGTGAGATATGTTATACTTGGAAAACACGGAGGTGAAGATCTATGTTCCGCAGAAAAGAAAAAAAGAATCTGCAGACGCTCCTTTTTTACCGTTTTCTTTCGGTTACCGGAGCCCTGCTGCTTATCATATCCGTGATCGTTTATATGATCCAGTATTCAGAGCTGTATAAAAATATGGCCAATGACATTCTCCGTACCAGCGTTTCCATTGGAGATACCGTTGACCTTCAGATCAGCCAGATGGACACGGTCTGTCTCAATGTGATCAATTCCACTTCTGTTAAAGAAACCTTTAAACGCTGGAGCCAGGACGAAGACATTACGCCCTATGAGCGGGTGATATACCAGAACACCCTCAGCGACGCCCTGGTATCCATCCGGGGCGTGGACACCTCTATCCGGCAGATAAACATCTATCCTCTGGAAGGCGCGGGATACGGGATCGGAAATTATTATGGCCGTTTTACTGCCGAAACAGAAACACTTCCCTGGTATCAGTCCGCGAAAGATAAAGACGGTTACCGGTATGTAACCACGGGAACGAACCGGCTGCTCTCCAGTTATTCAGGCACAGGTTCCGACAGACTGTGCGTATCCCTGTACCGTATGTATTTTGATAATTACCGCAATCCTCTCGGTTTCGTGGAGGTACAGAAATATTACGACGAACTGTTAGCAGGCGCCATCTCTCCTCTCACCGCCGCCGACATGGATATCACTGTTTATGACAGCGACGGGGTACAGATCTATCCGTATCTGGAAGAAGATACATCCGGCGGCTTTGACTATTATTCTGCACTGAGTGATATCGGCGCTGAGTCAGGAAACACCAGGCTGTACAATAATGTGGAAAATCAGCGGGAATATATCGCTTTTTCCCGTCTGGACTATAGCGGCTTTACTGTGGTTGGTTCCATCCGCAATATTGATTTCTTCCTTCCCATACTAAAGAGTCTGATGTGGATCCCCCTGCTGGCCATCAGCCTTTTTGCCGTCTGCTATTTTGTATCCCGTTTTCTCAGCAGACGTATCGCTTATCCCCTTACGGAGATGCATCAGTTCCTTGCGCGCAAGGATTCCGGAAGCGAGTTTCAGCTGATCCATCTGGATGATTCCGACGTTCTGGAGATCGATAGTCTCCGGGATTCACTGAACACCTTTATTGAGGCAAAAAAAGCTGCCACGGAATCCCTTCTGGTCATGAAAGAGCAGGAGATCCAGGCCCAGATGCTGGCGCTGCAGGCACAGATGAATCCGCATTTTCTCTATAATTCCCTGAATACCATCAGCGCTATGGCCGAGGAGGGGATGACGGAGGAAGTCAGCGGTATGTGTCAGGACATCACTTCCATCCTGCGCTATATTTCTTCCGACAAAGAATCCGAATCTACGGTAGAGGAGGAACTGGAGCACTGTGATCTTTACCTGCAATGCATGAAAAAGCGTTTCAAGGATTCCTTTACATATGAATTTGACATAGCGGACGATCTTCTGGATATGAAGATCCCCAAGCTCTGTATCCAGCTCCTGATCGAAAACTCCGTAAAATTCACCTCAAAAACCGCCCCGCCCTGGCATATCCGTATCGAGGGCTATATCGACGCCGGGCAGTGGCTTATCTCCGTTAAGGATAACGGACCGGGATTCGCTCCGGAAGTGGACCGGCATCTCCGGGCTCAGATGGACGAGATCCTGAAATACAGCAAGCTTCCCAGCCTGGAGCTGGACGGCATGGGAATTCTGAACATTTTTATACGTTTTTATCTGCTCTTCGGGAAAGCCTTCCTGTTCCAGTTCGGCAATCTCCCGGATAAGGGCGGCGCATTTGTCATCGTAGGAGGACGTTTCCATGAAGAAGATTAAACATTACAATATTATGCTGGTCGAGGACGAGATCCTTCTCCGTCAGTCCCTTGCCCGGCATATCGAAGCGCTGGACTCCGGCTACAAAGTAGTCTGTCAGGTTCCGGACGGACAGGCGGCGCTGGAGGCTCTTGGTACGGAAGATATCCATCTCATCATCACAGATATCCGCATGCCGGTTATGGACGGCCTGACTCTTGCCAAAAACGTGCACGAACGTTACCCGCATATCCTGACTATTGTCCTGTCTGGCTATGCTGATTTTGAATACGCTCAGGAAGCTCTGCGTCAGGGCGTATTTGATTATCTGCTGAAGCCTGTTTCCAGAGAAAACCTGGAAAGCGCGCTGAGTAAAGCCAGCCTTCTTCTGGAAAAGCATTTCCAGCTTGAAGAAGATTCTTCCATGACCGGGAAAGATTCCCAGGAAATCGTGGATTATGTGACTCTCTATATCCGCAGCCACTACATGGATGAAGTGGATTTTTCGGAACTTTCCTCCCGTCTGGGCTTCAGTTCCGCCTATCTGACAAAGTTATTTAATAAATATGTGGGAACCACCCCTCTGAAATATCTTACGGATATCCGTATCCACGAGGCAAAGCATCTGCTTCTGAACACTACGCTTCCCATCCGCGAAGTAGGGGAAAAGGTAGGATATCCCGATCAGTTTCATTTCAGCAAAACTTTCCGTAAGCTTACAGGAATGAACCCTACTGCCTACCGGCAGAGTCCACAGGCTGAGAATTAAAACAGAATCCTGTCATACGGGATCCTTCCCTGCGGCGGGCCCGTTTCAGCGGCATCTGCCTCTGAAACAAAAAAACATCCCCGGCGGATGCGTTGCCGCTCCGCCGGGGATGTTTTTTGTTTTATAAAGGAATCTGTCATCGCAGATTTACTGCCAGTTCTCGTCGCCTACTGCCTCTGCCTGTGTTGCTCTTCTCTCATCGATAGCGTTGAGAACGTCTTCAGATGTCATATCACCGATGAACATGGATACGATATCCTGAGTCAGTTCTGTCCACTGGGGATTCAGATATTTGATGCTGTCCTGGAATACGGTTCCCTCTTTCTCAGCGGAATCCAGGAAAGTCTGGGTTGCTTCGCTGTAGCTGGGAGTCTGTCCAACGTCAAAGGGAAGGTTCTCGATCTTGTCGCAGTTGTCGATCATGTACTGTACACTGTCGGCAGATGCGATGTACTCAAGATACTGTTTTGCTTCTTCCTGATGCTCAGATCCGGAATAAACAAATCTGGACGGTCCGCAGGGATGCTGCGGGTATACGTCGTTGTCCAGGAGCGGAATTACAAACATTCCGAAATCATCTTCTGTGTAGGTTCCGTCAGAAGCTTCTACGATAGCGGCGATCTGACCCGGTTTCTCCAGTGCCATAGCGTACTCGCCGGTTCCCAGGTACATCAGAAGGTCTGTGTACTCGTCAGAGAGATAGTTGTCTCCGAAATATCCCTTCTGCGCCATATCGTTCAGCTGATCCAGAGCTTCTTTCAGTTCCGGAACGTCTGCGAATTTAATCTTGTTGTTGTTCAGGTCGTCCACGATTCCCGGAACAAGTTCCTCATATTTTCCGCCGATTTCGGTGAACCACATGGTCTGATGCCATCCGTCTGCACAGGGCTCATAGATCGGAGTAACGCCGTTGTCAAGAAGTGTCTGGCATACTTCTTCGAATTCTGCATATGTAGTGGGAACTTCAAGTCCGTTTTCCTCGAAGATCTTCTTGTTATAGACAACATAGTAGTCTGTGGATACGTCATAATAAGTCATTCCGTAAACCTTATCGCCTACAGATGTCTGAGCCTTTGCGAACTCATCATAAGTGGAAACCCACGCCTGATCGGAAAGATCGACTGCGTTCTCCTCAACATTATACTGGGAAACAATGTCAAAACTTCCGGACTGTCCTCCGAAGATATCCGGACCCTCGCCGCTGTTCAGCTTTGTCATCAGCATATTGTAATACTGATCAGCCGGAACGATCTGATAGTCCACTTTGATACCAGTCTCTTCTTCGAACTGTTTGCCGAGTTCCATCTCTGCGTCATAAACCCAGTCCTGGCTTGCCATAACTGTGATCGTGGTTCCTTCGGAAGCCTGTACCGCACCTGCAGGAACTGTCACTGCGCCTACTGTCATGATTCCGCATAACAGTGAAGCCACTAATTTTTTCTTCATACTGATAAACCCTCCTGTATTATTTTTGATAGTCTTATCTTATCAGCACAATATACAATATAACATGGAAATAGCGCTGCAGTTTTTGTCAATTTTTAACTTCCCCAAAAAACACATAACAAAAAAGACATACGCGGGGATTCAGCACGCATGTCTTTTTCGTTAAATTTATACAGGTTATCTTCCAAGTGACTCGCAGAAAGTTCCTTTTACATCACTCCAGTTCTTTTCCGCATAATCAAGAAGATAAACCGCCTGTTCCATGGACATTTCCGGGAAAAGAAGGAAGAGGCTGTGAGATCCGTACTTCTTAACGATACGGTCCACGTTTCTGATCCAGTCTTCAAATTCTCCGGAGTATACTTTAACCCAGATGGATTTGCCGGCTGCAATAGCCTTGTCGTAGATCACGTCCCAGTCCGGAAGGGTTCCGTCGGGGCCTGCGTCTCCACTGGTCCACTGCAGAGCGTCGATTCCGTCAATTTCCATCAGCGCGTCCATATGTTTGATCGCAGCCGGTCCGTCCAGATGATAGAGCACATGATCCGCTTTCTCCGACTGCGCTTTCAGCGACGGCTGGATATATGTACGGAAATCGTCCGGCGCCATCATAGCCGAGAAGTCGCACTGCAGTTTCACTGTCCTGCCCGGTCCCCAGATCTGGAATACCGTGTAGGCGTTGCCGCCTTCTTCATCTTTGATCACATCATAGAAACGGTTATAGTAGTCATAGTAGCAGTCTGTAACTTCTTTGATCCTCTCGCCCACCTTCTCCGGTTCGTCAAGAAGATCCATCAGCACATCCTGGGCGCCGCGGAGGGATGCCAAAACATCAATGTTCTCCATCAGATCCGGCATATCCACATAGAAGTCTTTTCCTGCCAATTCACGGCAGTCCTTCGCCAGCTGAAGGTGTTTCTTAAACCATTTATTTTCCGGGTCAAACTGAAGCTTCGGCACGCCGTCCCAGCTGTCCAGGCATTTCTTGAACCATACGGTATCTTCTTTAAATCCGATGTCCGAGCCAAGGTAAGCGGCAAGAGATCCAGGACCGAAGTCGATATTCAGGTTCGGGAAGCTCTCTCCCAGGAAAGCATGAGTTTCGCAGAAATAACGGTAACGGTCAACGATCCGCTGCGCGTTCTGATACTTGTCTTCCATGTCTTTCCACTTCAGCTCTTCCGGCATATTGTAGTATTTGCCCTGGCAGATCTGATCCAGATATCCGCCTTCTACCGGCGTACCGTCGGAGAACTGCTCCACCTCCGGTCTTCTGGCGATCACACACATCAGCGGTCTTCCGGTATTTTTGTGGTTCCAGTAATTTCTGAATTTCTCTTTTGTTTTGTCCCAGTCAAGTTTATATCCTTCTCCCGGTCCCGGCAGGCGCACAGAACTGATGTCCACTTTACTCTTGTCAAACTGTACGTTCACCCGGGAAGCCGCAGGAGTCTTTTCATCCCCGTCTTCTTCGTTCTTTTCTTCCGCCTTTGCAGCTTTCTCAGCCTGCATAGCCGCTATTTCTTCCGGCGTAAGGTCGAATTCTCCCGCCGCCGCTTTCGCGCAGAATCCGGAGTCCGCGTATTCTTTGGCTTTTTCCGCTGCGGAAGCCGCATCCTCTGTATATGCGTCCGCTCCGATCTCATCTGCAAACGCCTGAGATATGGGAGCGCCTCCTACCATGATCTTGATACGGGGACGGAAGGGCTGCTCCAGAAGAGCCGCCACGGTGTCTCTAAGAGAAGGCATGGTTGTGGTAAGAAGAGCGGAAAGAGCCACGATCGTAGCGTCTTTATTCTCGTTTACCGTATCAATAAAAGTCTGGATCGGCACATCCACGCCAAGGTCAAGGACTTCAAAACCTGCGCTTTCAAACATCATGCCCACAAGATTCTTACCGATATCGTGAAGGTCTCCGGCAACCGTTCCCAGAATGATCTTGCCGGCGCTTCCCGCCTCGCCGGTTGCGAGATAAGGCTTCAGCACTTCCACGCCAGCCTTCATGGCGCGGGCAGCCGCAAGCATCTGCGGTACGAAAATGATTTCCTTCTTGAAGTTCTCTCCCACTACCGCCATGGCTCCGATCATGCCGTCGTTAAGGATGGCGGTGGGGTCGCATCCGGCGTCCAGCGCTTCCTGAACACACTGACCGATTTCTTTATTTTTTCCTGCTTCTGTCGCCTTGAAAACAGCGCGCATTTTTTCATCCATTTCATTCTGCGGCTTTTCTTCTTCCACCGCAGTCTCTTCAGCGCGGGCGCCGAATTTCGCGATATAATTCAGGCAGTATTCATCTTTTTCCAGAAGAGCGTTTGCCGCGTAGATCATTCCGATCATGTTTTTGTTGGTAGGATCCACGATGGCGCTGTCCATTCCCGCGTTCATCGCCAGCACCATGAACGCCTGGTTGATGTTTTTTCTCACAGGAAGGCCGTAGGAAATATTGGAAAGGCCGCTTGTGATATGAATATCGGGGTATTCTGCCTTGATCTGACCGCAGCACTGGGCAAATACCGTAAGAGCAGTCTGATCTGTGGACAGAGTGACAACCAGGGGATCGATATGAAGACGGCTGGGTGCGATATTATATTCCTTCGCTTTTTCCATAATTCCGTGGAATACTTTCATTCTTTTCTCCACAGAATCCGGAATTCCGTCGTTGTCGCACAGAAGCGCCACGCACTCCCAGTCGGTATCCGCAATGACCGGGAAGATCGTGTCGATTTTATTTCCCTCCAGAGAGACAGAGTTTACAAGGCCCGGTCTCTTACATAACTTAATACCTTCCGCGCAGGTTTTCGCGCTGGGGCTGTCCACACAGATCCTGGTATCTGTGACTTCCTTCACAATGTCGATCATCCATTTCAGTGTTTCCACTTCCACTTCCTCTTCAACAGAAGCGCACACGTCCAGAAAATCAGCTCCCGCCTCCGCCTGCATTTTCGCTCTTTCACGGATAAGATCCGCATCTCTCTCCGCGATCGCCTTCGCAACTGAAGGAATGGATCCGTTCAGCTTTTCTCCAATGATAATCATGATTAAGTTCCCTCCGCATTTTTAAGATATCTTGATTTTAACGAAATTTTTTGTCCTGCGCGTCCACTATTTTTCGCAGGTTGTGTACTATTTTTCGATTTTCGAAAAACAGCATATATACTATTTGGCCGTTAATGTGATATAATTTTCTGAAATGAATCGAGAAAGGAACTTTATATGAGACTAGAACGAGACAACATTCCATTAAACAGAGATTTTCCTTTTCAGATATCTAAAGTAATTCTCAATCCTGAGAACAGCCATCCTGATACCCGTCACTGGCACAGCTATTTTGAGATCACCTGCGTTCAGAAAGGACGGGGGAAATACTTTGTCAACGGCCAGGAATACACTATGGATAAAGGTGATATTATCATCTTTAACAATGTAGAGCCCCATGGCTGGACTCTCCTGGACGGAGATATGGAGCTGCTCGTCATGATCTTTTCTCCCGAGTTTGTTGCGGAAAAGCTCAGTTTTTTTGATTCCGGATACCTGAAACCATTTGTGGAACGGGGCAGTAATTTCAAGAACCGCATCGGAAGCGAAGAACCATTAAGCCACGAAATCCGCAAAGGCATCCGTGAGATTTACCGGGAATGGCGGGATAAGAAGGACGGTTATGACCTGATGATCAAAGCCAATATCCTCCGCATCCTCACCATGCTGATCCGTGCCTGCCAGGATGAAAGCAAGTCCGAAGAAATGCTGAAAGAAAAGAAAAACGCCATGAAACGGCTGGAACGTGCCCTGGAATATATAGACAGACATTTCTGCGACAAAATTTCCCTGGAAGAAGCTGCCGGAGCCGCCTTTATGAGTCCCAGCTATTTTTCAACCTATTTCCGCAGGGTAACGGATATCAGTTTCAGCGAATATGTAACCCGGCTTCGTATCGCCCACGCCAGGGAACTTTTGAAGACGACGGACCGCAGTGTAACTGATGTCGCCATGGAGTGTGGATTTAATAATACTTCTAATTTTTACCGGCTGTATAAACGCCACACCGGGCATTCTCCCCGGGAGGATCAGTGATCCTCCCGGCAGAGACAGTCTGTCTGCAGAATACTTCTCTGGTATATCCTGCTCAGGAAGTAACCGGAATACTGTTCCGTATCACATCTGTATGGCTGTAACGGTCATAAGCTGTTTTTCTGTTTGTAAATGTCAGTCTGGCCCAGGAATTATCTCCTTCCAGCAAAACGACTCCTGTTTCTCCGGACACTTCCACATTATCCGTGTCCCCGGAAACATTTTCAAATACATACCTCAGTGACGGCAGTTCGCTGACAGTGTACTGTCCTGACGGCACATTTTCGAAACTGCAGCTGAGATACGCATAACCCTCTCTCACTGTGTAGCCTTCCCTTCTGAATTCCACATAATTCTCGTAAGTATGTTCCGTACCGTATACATCTCTCCCTGATACACGAAATCTAAACACAGGATTGCCGTGAGCCCAGATAATCTCATCTTCTCTTATCTTCTTCGTAACTGTGATCTCGCCCACCGGCGCTCTTTTCGGAGTATTATATGCGGTAATCTCTACTTCCTGTTCTCCGGATGCAGAAAGGTCAAAAGCAACTTCTCTTATGAAGGAACCTTCATATCCTTCCGGATTCTGAAGCTCCACAACCTGGAATTTCCCTTCATTTTCATCTGTAAGAAGGAGCTGTTCTGATACATACCTGTCTTCGCCGGGGTCAAAAAAGAGGTCCGGAGTATTCAGAAGATCCAGATATTCCCCCTCACTGCTGTTCCACTCAAGTACTTTAAACACACCGTCTTTTGCCTTAATGACTTCTCCTGTTACACTGTCTTTCTTTGTGAGAGATATTCTTCCATACCGGGGCGGCTCCTCTGTTTTATTATTTACCGCCTCGTATATCTTATTGTTTCCCATTTCCGCAATCTGTACATCCCTCTGCCAGCCGCCGTCATATCCTTCTGGCGCTGCGGTTTCTATGATACGGAATTTCCCCTGATTCTCTTCGGTATAATCCAGATTTCCCGACTCATAAAGATCTGTTACAGGATTATAGGACATATTTTTCATAAATACATACTGATTCCGGGACTGTGTCCACTGATACAGGGCAAAAACAGCTCCTGTAAGGGTCCTAGAAGTATCTTCCCCATCCACTTTGCGGACAGAACAGCTTCCGGACGCCGCGCCTGCTGTGTATGTATCGTTTGTCGTCCGGATATCATTCAGCACGCTGGAAGTGATCTGCCGCCGCGCGTTGTTCATAATATAGAATACCGACGATTTATAATGGCCGTGGGCGGCAATGGTGTTCTGGTCTTTCGCCGTTACGCTGATGCGGAAATAATATGTCACATCATTCATGGCCTCATCTGTTTTCAGAAATGCCGCCTGAGCGGAAAATTTTATGACTCCGCCCGACTGTGTGATCCGGAAATATTTTGTCACATCCTGCCCGCCTGAAGTTTCTACCTTTGCTGATCTGTATGTAAGACAGCTGTCCAGTGTATCTGTCACTTCAAACAGGCTGTAATTTCCGGGCAGAAGTCTCTGGGCAATCACATAATCAAAACTCTTTCCCGGAGAAATTCCGTAAGCAAAACCCTCTGTGGCGTGCTGCTCCATACTTTCAAAAGAACTTCCCGCATCACCAACCCTTTTTTCGGGATCCGGATTGGGCTCATAAGTTCCTACAGACTGAGATGTGGAAACATAAAATGCATTCATGGGACTCGTACTGGTAAGCCATGAATCCTGCGCCAGCCAGTTCACAGTAAAGGATCCGTTAAAATCCACCTGACACCATCCCTTCGGATCCGAGTTCGTTGTCGCCACTCCTTCCGTGGAACGGAGTTCCAGATAACTGCTTCCTCCGGGAGAGGTACCTGTAGTGGCTTTCAGGTGATCATATCCGTTCCGGATATAAAGACCGTCCACACCCCAGTTGTTGTAAACGCGAAAGCCCTGTCCGCCGTCCAGGTCTGCCATTGTCACATGACCTTTGGGACTGATTCTGACGTTCGTATTATGTTTATAAAATTCGAACTGGAATCTTACCGTGCCGACGCTGATCGTGTTAAAGGCTATCCTGTCTTTATAAAACAGGATACAGGGGTAAATCTTCGTTCCGTCCAGGCCGACATGGTTGTTGTTGACCATCCCCCACTGTGAGGCCGTAACTTTCAGATCCACAGTCTCACCCTGGTATTCGCCCACATTGCTGTAAAGAACAGACACCGGATCTGCATACGTGGAATCGTTGATCAGAGCTCCATAAAATGTATTGCAGTATGCAGTGGTAAATCCGTTGTCATCCCCGAACCAGTTATGCAATCTGGAGTTAAGGGTACCGTTATATCTGCTAATGGATTTGAGAGTCGTCACACCTTCACGGAACGCATAGGTAAACGCATAGTCCTGATTCATTTTTGTATCTGCGTTTACTTTTTGCACTGTGATCCCGCTTCTGGCCGCAGCCTCGGAAAGAGATACCGGGGTACCGTTGTCTGCCGCCTGTGCCCTGACTGCCGCTTTCGGTTTCGGGATCGGGGATGTTTCGATGTACAGAGATACATCAGAGTCAGGCATAACAAGTCCGTAATAATATTCTCCATATGAGACTATTTCGATCGCGCCATTGTCACCGGAGCCTCTGACATTATCTACTTCATAACCGTCGGAAGGAATTACGTAGAACTTCACCGGAGCACCTTTCTGGCAGTCAAGCTCCCGATCCGCAGCAGACCGGAATATTTCTCCGGTCAGCAGATCAGCAACATCCGGCGGCAGTAATTCCCGTGCCTTCTCCAGGTCTGTCAGTGGTTCTTCCCCATCTGTCAGTTCCGCGGCCGCACTGTTGTCAGAGATCAGTCCCGCTTCCTGATCTGTCCACATATCAATACTCCGCCCTGCACGGCCAGTGCTCTCGCTTAATACCAGTGTACCTGTTTCTGTCTGTGAATCCTGCGCTTTCATTTCGGGCATCTGCATTTCTGTTATCTCTACGGTATCACTTCCGGATATATCTTCTGCAAAGACATCTTCGCCTCCGTCAGTTACTGCTCTGTCTGTCTCATTTTTAAGGTTTGTCTCAAAAATCACAACTGCATGATCAGTCTCATGATCCGGGATCTGTATCTGAAAACTCTCCGCAGTATCTTCTTCTGTGTTATCTTCTGCGTCGTCTTCCATGTCTTCTGTCGTCCAGACCGGCGTTTCTGTATCCTGAGATTCCGGGAGCCGGTTCTCTGTATTTTCCGGGAGGTTGTTGTCCGGAACTGTACCTTCTGGTTCAGGCGGAGCGGTTATGAGAAGGTCATCCTCCTCCGGCAATTGTCCAGCCGCTCCCTGATCTGTCGGTTCGTCCTGTTCCGTATTCCCGCCGAATTCCTCTTCGGCAGGTTCTTCACCGGCATCTCCCTCCGGCGCTGTTTCCGGTTCCCCGCCGGCGGTATCGTCTGATGTGTCAGACGTCTCTGTTTCTGCATTCTCTACGGCCATGTCCTGTATTCCCGTTTCCTGTTCTTCCAGTATAGCAGTTTCTGTTTTTTCTTCAGCAACAGCAGGCGGCAGCGCAGAAGCAGGAACCGCCGATAATGCTACAACGGCTGCCAGCACCGCCGAAATAATTCTTTTTTTCATGATCTCCGTCTCCTTTTTCTGTAGACTGCAGCCGCCAGGACGCCTCCTCCGGATATGATGACAAGAATCACAGCCCATTTCACCTCTGTTTCATCTCCGGTCTTCACAGGAGCTGAATACTCTGATCCCTTCATAGATGCATCGCCGTAAAAGCTCTGCCCGTCATCCCGGCCGGACGTTTTCTCCTGTTCATTGACTGTAAATATCCATTGTACTTCTGCGTCCCGCAGAGCATATGTATTGTCCCATTTATCCGGAATCTCAAGCACAAATTTCATTTCCCCCTCCTGCCCTGCAGGATAGATTCCCAGAGAATGATCCTCTTCCAGTTCCGGAGAGGCAAGCTTTCCCTGATAGACCCGCTGTCCGTTCAGATAAATGACAAGTCCTGTTTCATTCAGCATCTGTATCTGTTCTTCTTCCTGGCCTTCCACTGCCGTACGGAAAAAGATCTCCGCCTCCTGGTCTGTTGTGTTGGACACTTCAATCGTATCTTCAAAAACATCACCCGGCATAGCCGTTCCCATGTTGGAAAAGAAATCCCCCGGTACGGCCATGAGTTTATGGGCTTTCCCGTTAAACTCTACAGACAGTTCCGCCGCCTCGGCCGGACATATCGGAGTTCCGTTCTGTTCATGTATACACTGCTGGATCTCCTGATTTCCCCATGGAGACATCGCAGTAAAATCCGGGGTAAAATTGGCGGCCTGGATCGCCTCTGCCTGTATTGTGATCCCCAGTTCCTGATCCTCATGGATTTCCGTCCAGTGTGCCGGAACAGAGACGGTCTGGAAAAGATCTACTGATTCTTTTCTCTTCAGGATTTCCGTACAATAATAATATTCTCCGCGTTTCACCCATTCTTCAGAAAAGCCGGAGAGCATGGATTCATCCAGCCCTTCCAGTTCAGAGCCTCCGTTATCAAAAGTAATCCTTGCTCTGACCCAGCAGGGCATGGCGTAATTGGTAATCCGGGGAATTTTTGAAAAGACCTCTCCCGGAAGCAGTGCCTTGGGATTCCTGTAGTCCACCTCTGTGCTGCCTTTCTTTTCATATTCAGCAAGTCCGATATTGACATCTCCCACAGCCAGATGATTCGACACCTTGAGGGTATCCGAAAAATACCCATAGGTTCCCGTGATCCCGAGAAGAAATATGCAAAAAAGGGCTGCCGTAATTTTTACTATCCTGTTCATACCGTCACCTGCTTTCAGATGCCTGCCAGTGCCGCCAGGCTCCCTCGTAGTCCTCTGCGCCCTCCGCCTGTACAGACTCCTCATAGACCTGGATCTCAAATTCCGAGATCGTATCCAAAAAGCTCTGCTCCACCCTGGAAGAATCTATCGAAACTCCTGTAAACAGCGGCGTGGTGGATTCTCCCTCTCTGAGCAGTTTTTTGTAGTAGTAATAACCGTCGTCCTTATAAACCCAGTTTTCTGTATCCAGATTTTTTAACGTTACCGCCTTGCCGATGTCGCTGTTTGAGTATCCCAGAGCTATCCTCACATAGCAGTCCACATTATGGCCCTCCTCACCGGAGGCAGTATTGCTGACCCAGACTTTTTTCTGATATTCAGGATCCTCTTCCAGAGGGACCGGCGTCGGATCCGGAAATTCTTCTTCTATAAAAGTGGTATTGTTTCCCACCGATGTCCTGTTCACGGTTCCGTCAAAGGCTGTCTGATAGGCGGCAGTCCCGCTGATCCCCAGCATTCCTGCCAGGCCGGCCAGCAGAAGAAGTCTGATTTTCTTTTTATCTGCCATCATCGTTTACCTGTGTCCTTTCCTGTACAGCAGTTATATTGTTGTCTGTCCTTCCTGCTCTCTGTTCTGGTTTACATATTTCTCGAAAGCAGCTTTGGCCTGTTCCGGCACCGTTTCCTGACTGTCTCCTGTATATGCCGCCTGGATCGCGTAGGCCCTTACCGGTATTTCGATCTGCTGTCCGTCAAGCTGGCCTTCTATGATATTAAGAAATTTTACGGTATCGAACAGTGTCTCTGTGGTTTCCTCCGGCTTAAGGATCTCATTGTAGGCATAGACATAAACCATACTGTTCTCCGCAGCTTCTGATTTCAGCCGTGTCCAGCTTTCTTTAATTTCGTAGGAAAACAGTTCCTGGAGTTTCTGTTCCTGACGGCTGCCGTCTGTATCTGCCGCCATCACATCCGCCATCGGAACTGAAATCTCGAGATAAACAAATGCATCGTTTACTCCTGTATTTGTAATCTGGGGATCCTTGTCAATCTCTTTTCCCGGCTCGATCTTCGTATATTCCTCTGGTGTCCAGTTCGGTTCATCCAGCTCTATATCTACCTTTCCTACCGTAAACTGGTTCTGCGCACTGTCAAAATCGGTCAGATAAGCGGATACCCCGCCGATCGAAGCCAGTCCCAGAACGCCTGCAAGGAGCAGTATTTTCTCCATATTTCTTTTCATATTGTCTTCCTGCGCGATCTTCTTCCGCGCTCTCCTTTCCGTTGAATTATAAAAAAAATCATTTCCTGAACGATCACCAGAAGAAGCAGACAGAAAACAGTCCTTTTCTGCAGGAATGCCACAGCGTATCCCAGCCGGGGAAGACAGAACACAACCGTCCCTACAACCTGAGAAGGCGCCACAGGCGATGCGTCTTCTCCGTCATTGGCGTCTCCTCTGGTTATATAACTGCCCCTCTCTGTCCTCACAACTCTGTGTGTCACGGTGGTCTCTCCCAGCCGGTATGTGATAATATCTCCTGTACATGGCGCTGTCTGCCGCGTATCTGTAAAAACAATCCCCCCTGTCGGGATTGCCGGTTCCATGGAACCGGACAGAACAACATTGACCCGGATCCCCCACAGAGGAAGGATGAGCAATATAAATCCCGCGGCTGCAGCTGCAGCACAGATAAATCTTCCCGCCCGTTCTGCCGTCTTCATATATCTGTTCCTTCTTTCTTTATAATCTGGTCAGGCGGAGGCCTGCTCCGCATACGTTTTCTCATAGATCACGCCCGCTTTCTCCTTATATGTGAGGATTTAATGATGATTTGAATTAAGACAGGTTTTCTTTAAAAAGCATAAACAAGATAAAAAGACAGGTACTGCGTACCCGAAGACTCCTGCACATATGCAGGAAAAAGCGGCGTATTCTTTTATATAAGATCAAAGAGAACAAGTCTCCCCAATCTTCCATGATAGAATAACGGATCTGTATAAACTGACATACAGATACCATGCCATAATAAATAAAAATGCTGAAAATTCCCCGAAGCCCTTCAGAAGAAGGGTGATGCAGGCGGATGGTCCTGCTTTTTAGATGGTTTCATCTTACGCCCCGCTCTGAAAAAAGTCAATGAAATTCGTTCGCCAAATTATGACGGGCAGATATGACATTTTGCGCCGGGCATAATCTTTTCCAGATTGTTAAAAATTTGTTAATTCAGACCATTTTGCTGTTGATTTTATAATCCAGTTATGTATAATATTATAGAGACAATCTATTACTATTAAAGAAAAGAGGTAGATGTAAAATGGCAGAGCTCAATTTAAGTAAGTATGGCATTACCGGAACCACAGAAATCGTATACAATCCTTCTTACGAAATGCTGTTTGAAGAAGAGACCAAACCCGGTCTGGAAGGCTTTGAGAAAGGCCAGACAACAGAACTTGGCGCAGTCAACGTCATGACTGGTATCTATACAGGCCGTTCACCGAAAGACAAATTCATCGTTATGGACGAGAATTCCAAGGACACTGTATGGTGGACATCCGATGAATACAAGAACGACAACCATCCGGCTTCCGTTGAGACATGGAACGCTGTTAAAGATATCGCTCTTAAGGAACTCTCCAACAAGAGACTTTTCGTAGTAGACGCATTCTGCGGCGCCAACGCCGACACCCGCATGGCGATCCGTTTCATCATGGAAGTTGCATGGCAGGCTCATTTCGTTAAGAACATGTTCATCATCCCCACAGAGGAAGAACTGAAGAACTTCGAGCCGGATTTCGTTGTATACAACGCGTCCAAGGCCAAAGTTGAGAACTACAAAGAGCTGGGACTGAACTCCGAGACAGCCGTTGTATTCAACATCACAAGCCGCGAGCAGGTTATCCTGAACACATGGTACGGCGGAGAAATGAAGAAAGGTATGTTCTCCATGATGAACTACTATCTGCCGCTGAAGGGCATCGCTTCCATGCACTGCTCCGCAAACACAGATATGAACGGCGAGAACACCGCTATCTTCTTCGGTCTTTCCGGAACCGGCAAGACTACCCTGTCCACAGATCCCAAGCGTCTCCTGATCGGCGACGACGAGCATGGCTGGGACGACAACGGTATCTTCAACTTCGAAGGCGGATGCTATGCAAAGGTTATCAACCTTGACAAAGAATCCGAGCCGGATATCTACAATGCCATCAAACGCAACGCTCTCCTTGAGAACGTTACCGTAGACGCTGACGGCAAGATCGATTTCGACGATAAGAGCGTTACCGAGAACACCCGTGTTTCCTATCCGATCGACCACATCGAGAAGATTGTACGTCCGGTTTCCGCCGCTCCTGCCGCAAAAGAAGTTATCTTCCTTTCCGCAGACGCATTCGGCGTACTTCCGCCGGTATCCATCCTGACTCCGGAGCAGACACAGTACTACTTCCTGTCCGGATTTACAGCTAAGCTTGCGGGTACAGAGCGCGGTATCACCGAGCCCACACCTACTTTCTCCGCATGCTTCGGACAGGCTTTCCTTGAACTGCATCCCACCAAATATGCAGAAGAGCTTGTTAAGAGAATGGAAGCAAACGGCGCGAAAGCTTATCTGGTAAATACCGGATGGAACGGAACAGGCAAACGTATCTCCATCAAGGATACCCGCGGTATCATCGACGCTATCCTCAACGGAGATATCCTCAACGCTCCGACCAAGAAGATCCCGTACTTCAACTTTGAAGTTCCTACAGAGCTTGCAGGCGTTGACACCAACATCCTGGATCCTCGCAACACCTACGCTGACGCTTCCGAATGGGACGCAAAGGCAAAAGATCTTGCGCAGAGATTCGTTAAGAACTTTGCTAAATACGAAGGTAACGAAGCAGGCAAGGCGCTTGTTGCAGCCGGCCCGCAGTTATAATCTTCCGATTTGCAATTCAGATTTCTATCCAAATACCCCGACGGATTTTCCGCCGGGGTATTTTTTTAGGATAATCTCTTTTTTGTTATTGAACTTTTGAACTTTATATGCTATACTCTCAGATATGGGGATTGAACTTTTTTCATCTGCAGCTCATGTAAGTTCAATTCGAAACTCAATCAGACTTCAGTGTCTTATTCTTTTTGTTCAAAATTCACTGAAATCATCTGGATTCGGGAGGTAACGTAATGTCAAAAGAACTGTTTGCCCAAAGACTGAAGGCTTCCATGGAAAAACAGCACATGAAACAGATCGATCTTGTCCGGGCGGCTGAGACCCGTGGCATCAAGTTGGGCAAGAGCCATGTAAGCCAGTATGTAAGCGGAAAAACTCTGCCGCGTACTGACGTGCTTCACTTTCTTGCAGACGCCCTGCATACGGATCCCGACTGGCTTTCCGGCATGAACGGGCCGGAGGCAGCCACGGAGTCACAGATTGAGCCGAAGGCACAAAACGGCCAGGCGCCGACGCCGGATAAACCGGCAGATATTCAGAAGAACAGTAATCCGGGAGGAAAAACCATGCGTACATTTAAGAAATCATCAAAGCTTGACAATGTTTTATATGATGTAAGGGGACCTGTTGTAGAGGAAGCCAACCGAATGGAAGAAGAAGGGACCAATGTGCTGAAACTGAACATCGGCAATCCTGCTCCTTTCGGATTCCGCACTCCTGACGAGGTGATCTACGACATGCGCCAGCAGCTTACCGACTGCGAGGGATATTCCGCTGCGAAGGGACTTTTTGCGGCCAGGAAGGCGATCATGCAGTACGCCCAACTGAAAAATATCCCCAACGTCACCATTAACGATATTTATACCGGCAACGGCGTCAGCGAACTGATCAATCTCTGCATGTCCGCACTTCTGGATACAGGCGACGAGATCCTGATCCCCTCCCCTGATTATCCCTTGTGGACTGCCTGCGCCACCCTGGCAGGCGGTACCGCCGTTCACTATATCTGCGACGAACAGTCCGAGTGGTATCCGGATATCGACGACATTAAGAAGAAGATCACAGACAGAACAAAGGCGATCGTCCTTATCAATCCCAACAATCCTACCGGAGCGCTCTATCCCAGGGAGGTTCTCCAGAAGATTGTGGATGTTGCGAGAGAGCATCAGCTTATTATCTTCTCGGATGAAATTTATGACCGCCTTGTCATGGACGGAGAAGAACATGTTTCTATTGCTTCTCTGGCGCCGGATCTTTTCTGCGTCACCTTCAGCGGCCTGTCCAAGTCTCATATGATCGCCGGTTTCCGTATCGGCTGGATGATCCTCAGCGGAAACAAGAGACATGTAAAAGACTATATTGAAGGCCTGAACATGCTCTCCAACATGAGACTCTGCTCCAATGTTCCCGCGCAGTCTATCGTCCAGACCGCTCTCGGCGGACACCAGAGTGTGAAAGATTATATCGTTCCCGGCGGCCGTATCTACGAACAGAGGGAATTTATCTACAAAGCACTTACGGATATTCCGGGAGTTACCGCGGTAAAACCCAAAGCAGCTTTTTATATCTTCCCCAAGCTGGACACGAAAAAGTTCAATATCGTAAATGACGAACAGTTTGCCCTGGATCTGCTTCGAGAAAAGAAAATCCTCATCATCCACGGCGGCGGATTTAACTGGAAACAGCCGGATCACTTCCGCGTTGTCTACCTGCCCCGTATAGAGATCCTTGAGAAGGCCGCTACGAAGATCGGCGATTTTCTGAGCACCTACCGGCAGCAGATCTGAAATAGAATATGAAGAAGGAGGAAAGCTCTGACGTCACATACTGGCGTTCAGGATTTCCTCCTTTTCGTTTATCTGGGACCGGCAGAAGATTCCGCTTTTGCGGGAAACTGCACAGTGATCCTCAAAACAGATTCTTTTAAAAGGGACGCCTTGATTTCTCCCCTGTGGGCTTTCACGATAGCTTCCGCGATAGACAGCCCTATCCCGTATCCTCCTTTACCGGAATTTCTGGATGCGTCTTCCCGGTAAAAGCGTTCAAAAAGGTGTCCCACTGTTTCCGCCGCCATGCCCTGAACAGTGTTTTCCACTGTCAGCCTGGCTGTTTTTCCGTTTTTCTCCAGGGTAAGAAGAATTGAACCGTTTTCATTGGAATACTTGACCGCATTGTCCAGAAGAATGGAAACCAGCTTTCTTAAGGACTGTTCCTCTCCCCTGATGACCACCATCTCCTGGATCTGTACGCGGAAACTTTTGTTTTCCATAATAGCCAGCGCCTGGAAAGACTGCGCCGTCTCCTCCACCAGATCGGAAAGAGGAAGATCGATCAGCGGTATCTTCGTTCCGCCCTCCTCCATCCTTGCCAGATAGATCAGTTCATTGGTAAGGATCGCCAGGCGGTTCGTCTGCCTGCGCATATCCTCCAGCCATTCGTTTTCTCCGATCTCGATCTCCAGCACGTCCAGATCCGCGCCGATCGTGGTAAGCGGCGTCTTGATCTCATGTCCGGCATCCGTGATGAAACGCTTCTGTTTTTCATAGCTTTCATACACAGGTTTCATCACAATTCCGGAAAATATATAGATCAGAACAAATACCAGAAAGAGGCCCGCCATGGAAACTCCTGCGCTGGTCAGAAGAACGTTCTTTACGCTGCCCATCTCCCGGGTGCAGTCCAGAAAAACGATCAGTGAGTCGTCCTCAGACGCGATTCTCCGGTAGCGATAATCTCCGAGAAATCCTCTCTGCTTTTCTGTCCGCCAGGCCTCAGCGGCATACTCTTTTGCCTCTTCGCTGTCCACTGCGGAAATCATTTCAACATCCACAGTCAGGATTTCTCCGTTTTCGTCCAGTGTCGCAGAGAAAAACCGCGTCGCATAAGGTGTTTCCGGAGAAAACATATTCTGCCCGTCGAACGAGTCCGGGAGTTCCTTAAATCCGCTCCCTCTTTCCGGCGGAGGAAATCTGCCGTCGTTTTCAGCCAGGAGATCCAGAAGATTATCCATCCCTCCCACCATTTCCCGATAGTTCAGGAAATTCAGCAGCCCCATGAGCAAAGCAATCACCAGAATCAGAGATCCAAGGCAGATCCCGATAAATTTCATGCGCAGCCTGCGTATCATACGAGCACCTCCAGAGAATACCCGGAATTGCGGACGGCCTTAATACAGATATCTGCGTTAAGCGCCTGAAGTTTTTTTCTTAAACAGGAAATATAAACCCAGACCACATGATTCTCCGCCTCGCTGTTATAGCCCCAGATTTTTTCCAGAAGCCGTTCTGTGGGAATCAGATGGCCCTGATTCAGCATCAGGATCTCCATCAGCTGAAATTCCTTGTTTGCCAGCCGAAAGTTACCTGTATCGGAACTGAGCTCATGACAGGCGCAGTCCAGTGTGATATTCCCCATATGGAGCCGGGAATCAGCCGCCCTGCTGGTCACCCGGAGCATCGCCCGGATCCTTGCCAGAAGCTCTTTGGTAGAAAAAGGCTTTGTGAGATAATCGTTTGCCCCGAGATCCAGACCCGTTACCTTGTCCTCCACCTCTGATTTTGCCGTCAGTATCAGGATGGGGATTCCATTCCCTGTTTTCCTCAGTTTTTTCAGAACTGTAATTCCATCCATCACCGGCATCATAATATCCAGGATCACTCCGTCGTAGAGTCCTGTCTTCAAAAAATCCAGGGCCTCCTGTCCATTCACAACCGCATCCACGGAATAACCGTTTTTTTCCAGGATTTTCACAAGCGCTCTGGACAGCGAAAGTTCATCTTCCGCCAGCAGAAGCCTCATACCTATCACCCGCCTCTTTCCAGTTTATTGTATCACATCTTCATTTTCACGAAGTTCCCCGTCAACGATCCTTACGATCCTCCCGGCGTTTTGCGCCACATTCAGATCGTGCGTGATCATTACGATCGTATTTCCGATCTCATTCAGTCTGTGGAAGAGCTTCAGCACCTCTTTGCCGCTGTTCTGATCCAGCGCGCCTGTGGGTTCGTCAGCCAGCAGAATGGCCGGTTCGCCCACCAGGGCTCTCGCGATCGCCACACGCTGCTGCTGTCCTCCGGAAAGTTCTCGCGGTTTATGGCGGATCCTCTCGGAAAGCCCGAGCATATGGATCACGTCCCTGCCTGCTTCTTCCGCTTTCTTCATAGTCATTCCCCTGACCAGCAGGGGCATGACTATATTTTGCAACACATTATATGTGGGAATCAAGTGATATTTCTGAAAAATAAATCCTATTTTTTCATTGCGTATCTGTGTGATCTGTTTTTCTTTTGCCTCATGGATCGGAATCCCGTCCAGAAAATACGTGCCGCTGTCAGCCTTATCCATACAGCCGATAACGTTCATCAATGTACTTTTTCCGGAGCCTGACGGGCCCAGAACAGCAAGAAATTCTCCTTTTTTTACACACAGACTCACATTCTTCAGCGCATGCAGTTTCGAATCTCCGATTGCGTAATATTTATTCACACCTTCCATCCGGATGGTTTCATTCACTCTGAGTCCCCTCCCTGCATCCAGATTTCTACAATAACCTCCTCGCCGTCCTCATCTTCTTCAAACAGCACTTCCAGCTCATCTCCGGCTTCCAGGATACTGAAGGTGCGGACGTCCCCGGTATCCGTATGCACTTTTACCGAAACCGGCAGATAAACTGTGGTAACTCCCGACGCGTTTTCCTCATCAGCGGAGGAGGAATCTCCGCTTTCCTCCTGTTTGGGATCAAACTCCATATCCCCCATTTTTTCCGGATCAAACTCCATGTCCCCCATCTCTTCCGGATCAAATTCCATGCCTCCCATCTTTTCCGGGTCAAATTCCATATCCCCCATCTCTTCCGGGTCAAATTCCATGTCTCCCATCTTTTCCGGGTCAAATTCTATATCTCCCATCTCTTCCGGATCGAACTCCATATCTCCCATTTTTTCGGGGTCAAATTCCATATCTCCCATCTTTTCCGGATCAAACTCTCCGTCTGCCGCATCGTTCTTCTCAGAGTCTTCTTCATCCCCGGCTTCACTTTCCGCTTCTTTTGCCTCAGTGTCCTCCGATTCTTCCTCTGATTTATCTTCCGCAGTGCCGTCTGCTTTTTCCTCTGACTTGCTTTCCTCAGCGCCGTCTGCTTTCTCTTCTGACTTATCTTCCTCAGCGCTGTCTGCTTTCTCTTCTGACTTATCTTCCTCAGCGCCGTCTGCTTTCTCTTCTGACTTATCTTCCTCAGCGCCGTCTGCTTTCTCTTCTGACTTATCTTCCTCAGCGCCGTCTGCTTCTTTCTCTGACTTATCTTCCTCAGCGCCGCCTGATTCTTTCTCTGTCTCCTCCTCTGCCGCGCTCTCTGTTTCCGTTTCTTTCTCAATATAGGTCATTTCATTGCCAGTGATCGATATCACCTGTATGATCGCTTTTCTCTGATTTGACTGTAATTTTTCTTCGGCAGCATCCTCTGCCAGTACATTCTGCGGCAATGTAAATACAAGCAGACCTGCCGCGAGAAGAGTTCCTGTTTTCTTTAAAATTTTCACCATAATCAACCTCTCTTTTCCTGATTATTTATTCCGCGTTCAAAGCCTCCACCGGTTCCAGCCGCGACGCTTTCCACGCCGGATAGATACCAAAAAGCGTTCCTGTCAGCACCGCAAAACAAAGCGCGGCCGCGCAGGCAATAAAACTTGTTTCAACACGCACGTCAAAATGCTGAACGACCGGGAGTACCGCAAAGCTTACTATGATACCTAATATGCCTCCGATACAGCTGATAGCGGCCGACTCCAGTAGAAATTCGGTAAGGATAGTCCCCTGGGACGTTCCGATCGCCTTCAGGATTCCGATTTCATTGGTCCGTTCCTTGACGGCCACAAACAATACGTTCATGATCCCGATACCGCCTACCAGGAATACAATCACCGCCATTGCCGACAAAAGAAGCGTCAGTGTCTCATTGGAAGACTGCGCCGCCTCCATTTTGCTTCCCGAATCCTCAAAGGTGAATTCCACGTCCGGATAATTTTCTTTAAGCACTGTTCTCACAGATTCGATCACTTTCGACAGGCTGTTCACATCTGACGCGAGCACGGTGAGCACCGGGTCGATCTCCTCGCCCGTCACATATTTTATCCCGGTTTCATAGGCAATAAAAACAGACGTATCCGGGCTGATCCCCGAAGAGACTGTGGAAGTCTGTTCCAGAACGCCAGACACCGTATAAGCCCGGTCGTCAATATAAATCGTACTTCCCGTGATCTCCTCTGAATTTCCAAAAAGCTCTTCCGCCACTGTAGAACCAAGCACGCATACCCTGCTTTTCGTATCATCGTCAGCCGCGGTAATAAAGGATCCTTCCGCCATTTTAAGCTTGCTGACCGTCTCATAACTCTCCTTTACGCCCGCCACCGTATAGGTTCTGGCAGACGTCAGGCTGGCTCCTTCAATGGAAGCCTGTGTGCTGTAGGAAATCGTAGCTCCGTCGATATCCGACACAAAACGCAGGATATCCTCCACGTCGCTTTGGGAAAGGACGATCTCCTCCTGGTTCAGGCGGTCATCCACGACACTGCTTTCTGTTTCCGCCTCCTCCTGACTCTCTGTTTCCGCATCCTCTTCTTCCTGATCTTCTGCGTTTTCTTCCTCTTCCTCCCCGCTCACGCCGTCTTCATCCGGCATTTCGCCAGGAGTGAAATCCCCTCCGGCAAAGTCTCCCTCCGGTATTTCATCCGGATTGAAATCTCCTCCGGAAAAACCGCCTCCTGGCATCTCGCCCGGATTGAAGCCTCCTCCGGAAAAATCTTCTCCTGCAAAATCTCCTCCCGGCATTTCACCCGGAAAAGATCCTGACGCAAAAGAAGGAACGCCGGACGACGCTTCGCCGGAAGAATCCCCCCGCGCCGCCTCCTCCGAACATACCTCCAAACATATTGCCGAACATCTGGCCGATATTGCCGAAAGAAAAGCCTCCGCCGCCACCGCTTTCTTCCTCGCCTCTGTATTCATAACTGATATCGATGGCTCCCGCGTTCAGATTCGCGAACTGCTCCGCTACATCTGCCTGACCGCCTTTTCCGATGCCGATCACCAGAACAATCGTCGCCGCACCTACTACGATACCGATCGACGTCATGACAGACTTGAATTTGTTCTGATTAATGTTCAGCGCGACCAGCCTTAAAAGCTCCATATTTCTCATTCTGTCACCTGGCTTTCTATGAGAACTGTATCGCCTTCCTCAAGGCCGGACACTACCGCCACGGTATTCCCGTTTGAAAATCCGGTTTCAATGTCAGTCTCCACGATCGTTCCGTCCTCCTCAAGCACCTTCACAAAGGAGCGCGTTCCGTCCATGTGGACCGCCTGATTGGAGATATAGAGCGTATCCTCTGCGCTCTTACCGGCAATGCTCACCTCGCCGGTCATTCCCGAGTAAATTTTACTGCTGTCCGCGGTAATACGTACTGTCACATCATAATTGACTGTGGAAGATCCGGAGGTCGAAGAAGTCGCCACTTCCGTGACAGTCGCCTCAAATGGCTCCCCGTCGTATGCAGTCAGGTACACTGTCGCCGTATCTCCCACCGCCACGCTGGAAATATCGTCCTGGGAAACAGAAACCGTCATGCTCACTTCATCCTGATCCATATATGTCACAACCGTGGCGTCGTTGATGACATTGTTTCCCGCTCCATAAGCGACCTCCACAACAGAACCGGAATACCCGGCATACACGATCCCGTCTCCGATCTGGCTTTCGAATTCCTCCAGATTCTCCTCACATTCTTCCAGAGTCTCTCTGGCGTCGTTCAGGTCGTCCTCCAGGCCGTCTGTATCGATCTCATACAACTGATCCGCGTATTTATAATTGGTCATCGCATTCTCATAAGTCTGCTTTGCCTCGATCGTGCCTGTGGTAAGATTGTTTTCCGCGATTTTCAGCTCTGCTTCCAATTCTTCCAGTTCATCTTCATCATCCGTTTCTGCAATCTCTTCTTCCAGATCCGCCACATTTTCCTCAAGGGTCTTTACAGTAGCGTTGTATGTTTCCTCTGCCGTTTCTCCTTCTGCAAGGTACATCTGATAAGTATAGTCTGCTTCCGCCCGTTTGCTTTCCACATTGATCTCTTCTTTGGAAACCAGAAGCTTTGCAGACGCCACGGCGTTCTCCATCTCCTCTCTGTAATCCGCAATGCTTTCATCCGTAATCTTCAGGATCGGGTCGCCTTCGCTTACCGTCTGCCCTGTGGCCACATAGACCTCTTCTACTTCCAGGGAAGTCGTTTCTCCGCTTTCGGAACTGCCCGATACAGGAGAGGAAGACATCTCCATCCCGGAGCCTGCCGCCGAAATGGAATCCGTCAGTGATGAACCACTCTGGCCGCCTGCCGCTCCCTGCGCGGAAATACTGTTTCCTGATATCCCGGAAGCTGAACCCATTGACGCAGAGCCCGCCTGATCGCCAGTTCCCTGTGCAGAAGCTGTGGTTCCAGACGTTTCAGAAGAGGAATCTGACGATGAAACCGATACTTCCGTCACCTCGGCTATGGAAAAAATCTGTTCTGTCGTTCCGTATTCAATGGTCCCGCTTTCACTGATCCCCGCGGAAACAGATCCCCTGCGCACCGTCTCTTCTTTATAGTTGCTGGTTGCCGCCGTTTCCTGCTCTTTTCCCAAAGTGCGGTAGGCAGCATAGCCGCCGCCTAAAATCACCACGGCGGGCAGACATACAATCAGGATTTTTCTCCCCTTTTTCCTGATACTCAATTTACTCATTCTGACTGTCCTCCTCCGATGCTTTCTTTTCTTTGCCGGTTGTATCTGCCGTCACAGTTGCTGAAGATCCGGCGGAAAGTCTGCCGTTCTCATTGTCCACAGTAACCGTCACTTCATAATTTACAGTCGTCCGGGAATTCCCTTCCTGTTCTTCCATGGCTTTTTCTGTTATTTTGCCGGACAGTTCCTGTCTTCCTCCCACATTCACCTCAACTGTGTCGCCAACCTGCATCTGAGCAATATTTTCCTGCGGCACCGCTATGGTGACAAATACCTTTTCGGTATCATAAAAACTCAGAACCGGCACTGAACTGTCCAGTACGTCGTCCGCTTCGTAATTAACCGCGGCAACGGTTCCGCCGGTATCCGCAGTAATGATACCGTCTGTCATCTGAGAGAGAGCCTCCTTCTTTTCTTCCATCTCCGCCCTGGTATTTTCCGCTTCCGCAAGAGACTCTTCCCATTCTTCAAGCTCCTGTTCATAGGTGATTTCCGCCAGCTTTCCGGCGAGAACAGACGTCTCATAAGTATACTGGATTCCAAGCTCTGTGGCTTTCTGGTTCCTTATAAGCTCCTCATACTGGCCGCTCACTGTCGCCTTCGCCTCCTCAAGCTGATCCAGCAGATTTTCCGCGGTTTCGCTGTCTGCCGGTTCCTGGTCCAGAAGGCTCTCCACCTGGGAGAGATCATAAGTGGTTCCGAATAAGCTGATATCTTCCTCCGTCAGATTGAGATCTTCCATAGTCAGCGTTCCGTCTCCACCGTCATCCATAGATATTCCGGCAGAAATCTCTCCTGACACTTCGCCTCCAATACTGCCCATAGATCCGCCAAAAGATCCTGTGCCGCCGGCAAACGCAGATCCTGTACCCGCATTCGCGCCTGAAACGTCAGACCCCGACATTTCAGACTCACCGACGCCGGGCGCTGTTTCTCCCTCCGTTCCGTCAGAAAAATCCTCCGATCCCGGCCGAGCCTGCTGTTCTCCCTGCTGCCCTTCCTCCTGTTCCTCCTGCTGTCCTTCCGGCTGTTCTCCCTGCTGCCCTTCCGGCTGTTCCTCTTCCTGCTGTTTCTTCAGATCAGCAATCTGTTCCTGAAGTTCTTTAATCTCTTCTTCCTGCTTTGTTACCTGGCCTTCCTGAAGAGCAGACAGCTGAGCATACAGATCCATCGTGCCTGACCACGCTGTTCCAAGCTGTTCCAAAAGGCTGCTGAGTGTCTCCGTGTCCAGAGAATCCTGTCCGTAGTCTTCTGCCTCCAGAACTGCCAGAACATTTTTCTGCAGAGTAAGACCCGCATCCATCTGCGCGATACATTCGTCAAGAAGCGCGATATAGGATTCGTACTCTATACCGGCAAGTTTTATGGCTTCTATAACTGTATCCGGAATATTGTTAACCATCTCCCGCACATTTTTCATATGCTGGCTGATCGTACTGTCCACCTCCACAGATGTCCGCAGAGAAGCCGCCAGGTTATTTTCATCTCCGCCTCCGGATGCATCAGTTTCGCCTTCCGCGCTCAGAAGCGCCTTGATCTGACTTAAAATCTCCTCATAGTTCCCGGCGCTGGATTCTATCTGCTTTTTCAGGCTCTCCACCTGCTGCTGGAACTCTTCAGCATCGTCCTGCGTTTCATCTTCTGATGATCCGTTATCCTCCTCTCCTGTATCCGGTATCTCTGTCTCAGGAATCTCTGTTTCCGGTGTTTCTTCATCCGGATTCTCTGTGTCCGGCATTTCTCCATCCGACGTTTCTGTGCCCGGCGTTTCTCCATCCGGAGTCTCTGCATCCGGCGCTTCTGTATCCGACGTTTCTCCATCCGGAGTCTCTGCATCCGGTGCTTCTGTATCCGGCATTGCGCCTCCATTCCCGCCGTCCTGCTCTGTTTCCGGGCTTCCGAAAGAATCCATGGAACCGCCCGCTCCGCCGCCGCTGCCTCCAAAGGAACTGCCTCCCGGACTGGACTGCGAGCTGTAACTTCCGTTGTTGATTCCGCTTTGAACCTCGGAGATTTTCTCTTCAATCTCCGGCTGTATTTCCTCATAAGCCGTAATTGTATCCGCAAGCTCCTGTTCCTGATATTCCCGGACAAACTCGGCCTGGTCCGCTTCAGTCTTCGTCATCTCGTATTCGGATTTGGCTTCCAGGATCCCCTGCTCGTACTCCCGCTTCGTATCAGTCAGTGTATTTTCCGCCCGGAGCACGGCCGCTTCATAATAATCCAGCGCGTCCTGATAACTTTCTTCCGTCAGTTTTAAAATCTGGTCTCCTTCCTCTAACTGTTCTCCTGCTTCCACATAGACTTCTTCTACCACAAGTTCTGTTGTGACCCCGTCCAGTTCCAGGCTGTATTCTACCGTAGACATCTCAGTTGTACCTTCGTAGCTGAGGTTTTCCGCGGAAACCGACATAGTCCATCCGGACTGATTTAAAACAATCGCAAACGCTGAAAGGAATGCTGTCTTTTTCACGCTCCCGTTCCTGAGTCTTCTCATGTGCAACGCTCCTTTTCTCCTTTTACTCTACTCCTACCATAAAGAAGGAACCTAAAATATAGTTAAAAATTTCTTTAAAGAAAGTGTGAACGCTTTTTTGTAAAAAAAGGAATCTTTGCCACAATGTCAAGTGATAAATTAAAAAAGACAGGGATATCAAAGAATTTCTCTTTGACAGTCCCTGCCCCAAGAATTTCTATATCTCAGTTTTAAATAGTAATCTGATTTGGATGAAAAAAGGCCAATCCGCACAAGGCAGATTGACCTCTCCCAGCAAGGTGACTTGCCTTGCAGAAAATAATTTTTATTTGGTTTCAAATTTTACCAAATTCGTGTTATCTCAACTTTTGTCCCAACTCATACGCCAGTTTGGGGTAGGGAGAATGTGCCGTCATAGAAGGTGTTCCGCACCCCTTTCCCCAGATTGTCCCCATATCTTGCAGATTCAGATACCGTACTAATGTCTGATAATGTGCAGCCAGCGCCTCGAATGTCCAGCTGTCGCTGTTCCATGCAGCAGAAATCATCGCCGATTTCATATTTTTGCGGGTAATGCTGCTGTTAATGGCACAGAAGCGATCCAACAATACTTTCAGCTGTGCAGACATCCCATAGTAATAAAGCGGCGTTACAAACACCATCATATCCGCTTCAAGAATCTGCTTGCGAAACTTTTCCATGTCATCCTTCTGCACACAAGGCCCTTCATATCCGCAGCGGACGCAGCCGGTACATGGATGGAGATTTGCGTGGGCAGCGTCAATGATTTCCACCACATGACCAGCCTCACGGGCTCCCCGGATAAATTCCGCTGCCAGCAGATTGGAAGATCCTTTTTTATTCGGGCTTCCTTCTAATACAACAATTTCCATTCTGCCAGCCTCCTTAAATCAGGCTTTCAGCCCACTGACGGAGTTCTTTTTCAGAAAGGCTCCCATTGAGCAGCTTTCCGTTTTTGATATTCGCACTGGGGCAGCTTCCAGCCAGTTCCTTTGCCGTCCGGCCAAGGCCGCTGCCGCCAGACGTAGCGAAAAGGACAATATCCTTCCCACTGAAATCATAGGCTTCCAGAAATGTATGGATAATTGCAGGGGCAGTGTACCACCAGATAGGGAAGCCCAGAAAAATAGTGTTGTGGCCGCCAACCGGTGCATCATGGTCTTTCAGCTCAGGCCGGGAATTTTTATCGTTCATCTCTACGGAACTGCGGGAATGTTTGTCATTCCAGTTCAAATCCGCCGTGGTATATGGCACCGCCGGTTTGATTTCATACAAATCCGCTCCCACAGCCTGCGCTAAATTTTGGGCCGCCCTTGCAGTTACTCCGCTGGCCGAGAAATATGCCACTAAAATTTTACTCATTCCATTCACCTCGACTCACAAATATTTCATTTTGCTTTGTTTGCCTTACTGCAGGTATTTCGTATAAAACGCCTGCAACTTATCAAATGGAATTTTATCCTTCCGATCATACAGATCGGTGTGAACCGTATCCGGCAGGATAAGCAGTTCTTTGTTGTCGCCTTTCAGCTTCTGGAATGCATCCCTGCTGAAATAGCAGGAGTGCGCCTTCTCTCCATGCATCACCAGTACGGCGCTGCGGATTTCCTCGCTGTAATTCTGAATCGTCATATTCAGGAAGGAAAGTGAGGAAGTGGTGTTCCATCCCTCGTTGGAGTTCAGGGAACGCTCGCTGTATCCTCGCTCCGTCTTATAATAATCGTAATAATCTTTTACGAAGAACGGCGCATCCTCCGGCAGCGGGTCAACAACGCCGCCAGCCCTCGCATAGGTGCCGTTTTTATAATCTATGGTGCGCTGGGCGTTCAGCGATTTCCGAAGCTCATAACGGGCGTCCGCATCCATTGCGTCAAAATAGCCCTGCGCCGTCACACGGCACATATCATACATGGTGGACGCAACCGTAGCCTTAATGCGGGTATCCATAGCGGCGGCGTTCAGGGCCATGCCGCCAAAACCGCAGATACCGAGAATTCCGATCTTTTCCGGGTCGATAAAATCCTGTACTGAGAGGAAATCCACCGCCGCAGAAAAATCTTCCGTGTTAATGTCAGGAGAAGCCACATTACGGGCATCCCCGCCGCTTTCCCCGATGAAAGAAGGATCAAAGGCCAGCGCCGCAAACCCACGGGAGGCTAATTCGTCCGCATACAGCCCGGAAGCCTGTTCTTTTACAGCGCCAAAGGGGCCGCAGACGGCAATGGCCGCCAGCTTGCCGGAATAGGCTTTCGGCAGATACAAGTCGCCCACGAGTTCAATACCGTAGCGGTTATGGAACCGTACCTTTGTCCGGGTAACATTTTCATTCATCTGAAACGTATATCCATCATATTTTGCCTTCATTGTCATCATCCTCCAATCAAAAATTTAGTTGATTCCGTTGGCTTCCAACCATACGCTCACCTCAGAAGGCATGGATGCGCCGCCAGAATAGTTAATTGCCAGCCCTTCCCCGATATTTGCATCCGGGGTCAGCTTTGCGATAGTAGTCAGGCTCTGCCCAAAACGCCCGCCGCCGTGGCTGCAAAACGGAACGATGGTCTTTCCTGAGAAATCATATTCTTCGAGGAAGGTTGCCACCGGCATCGGAATAGAGGCCCACCAGTTGGGATAGCCCAGCAGAATGATGTCGTACTGCTCCATATTTTCCACATGGGAAGCAAGCTCCGGTCGTGCCTGTTCGTTCTGATCCCTCTGGGCCTGTTCCAGCACAGTATTGTAATCCGTGGAGTAGGGTTCCACACAGGTAATCTCAAACAGATCAGCGCCGGTCTGTGCTCCGGTCGGATCGGTCTGTTCATCTGTGCCGTAGTCCCCATATAAATCCCAGACCCATTCACCTACATTTCCATGCATATTGTAAAGGCCGCAGCCGTTTGGATCAAAGCTGTCCACCGCAACCGTTTCGTAACGGGAAGTGCCGGGGCTGGTTTCCAGATTCTCCTGCTCAAAATAGTTGTCCTCGATCATATACGGATAATTGCCCCAGTAATTACTTTCCTCCGCACTGATGGAGTCCTCCGTATTAAAAGGCGTTACCGTACCGGCCCGGCAGGCGTATTCCCATTCCGCCTCTGTGGGAAGCCGGTATCCGTTGGCGCTTCGATCCCAGGAAACCGTCTCCCCATCTATTTGATAAGCCGGTGTCAGCCCCGCCTGTTCACTGAGCAGGTTACAATAGGTGATGGCATCCAGCCAGGAGACACTGTCCACCGGCAGGTTATTGCCGTCAAAGGTGCTGGGATTCTCTCCTGTCAGCGCTTCATAATCTTCCTGCGACACTTCGTAGGGGCTGATATAAAAACCGCTGACCGTTACCGTATGCTGCTGCTCATCCTCGCTTCGCCATGCTTCGCTCTCCGGGCTGCCCATGGTAAAGGTGCCTCCCGGAATCGACAGAAAACCATCCTCCACATTTACTGCCGCAGTCTCCGGCGGCTCGCTTTCCGCTGGTGGTTCCAAACTTTCGCTGGAGATATTTTCATTGGAACTGCCCCACGAGTCGGTCGGAGCGTTTCCGCCTCCCGTACCCAGCCACAAAATGACTGCTACACAGAGAACAACCGGAATGAGAAAAGCGAGGTATTTCAAACCTTTCCGTTTCATGCGTCCCTTTTTTCCTCCCCTTAAAATTTTTGCTCCGTAATGGCCTATGGCGATAAACAAGCCCATGATGGAAAGAATTTCGATAAAGAACATCCATGCAGGTTTTGTTTCATCCCAAAACACGAACGCTGTCCGCAGGAACAGATAGTCCGCCATGTTTTGCTGGAAGAAGGCGTAAATTCCAAACAAAGCCACAGCCAATGCCAGCCCTCTTGCAAACCAGACCAGCAGACCGTCGGTGTTTTCTTTTTTGCGCAAGCGCCGTCCCAGACTGAAAAGCATATTCCAATGCATTCCGGTGTGGAGTGCCATGAGGATCAGTCCCCAATGAGAGGCGAACAGATGCAGCCTGCGGGAGAGAATCATACCGCCGGAAATGGGCAGCCAGTCAAACACAAATCCGCTCATCATAATACCGCTGACGGCAAGAGCCAGTATATCCGCCAGCATGAGGAGATTGATCACAGCACCTGCGAAGCGGAGTGGAGTATAGCCACCTTTCCCAATGCTTTTCCACCATTTCCAGTTGATAGCGTGGTGGAGGAGAAAAAGTGCGGTCATCAAGACGCCCAGCCATTCATGAGCTTCCTGTCCTGTCAGAATTTCAGCCATCAGGATGGGGAGCAGGACGATTAGTCCTGCGTCCACTGCCATCCTGATTTTTGCCGAAGCCCTCACCTCGCTGTCACTTCCAGGCCAAGCCCATTGATCCAGCTCACCATATCGTCACGGGAGGAACCGGTATTCAGGCGTTCTCCGTCCAGCCATGTCACATTGCCGTCCGTAAGTTCATGAAGATTTTCCGCACTGGCTCCGATGCCGCTGCCCCCGGAAGTGCAGAAGGGAACAATGGTCTTTCCGTCAAAGTCATAGGATTCCATAAAGGTAGAGATAATGCGGGGCGCTTCTCCCCACCAGATTGGGTAGCCCAGAAAAACAATATCGTATTGCTCCATGTTTTCTACAGAACCGGAAATTTCCGGGCGGGCATTTGGATCGTCCATTTCCAGAGAAGTTCTGCTCTGCGGATCGCCATAGTCCAGATCAGCGTCCGTGTAAGGCTCCGCCGGGACAATTTCGTAGAGATCAGCCTTCAAAGCGTCCGCCGCATATTCCGCAAGAGCCTTTGTATTTCCTGTGACGGAGAAGTACGCCACCAACACGGTAGTGCCGGTATCTTCCGGTTCCGCGGTTTCTGCCGCCTCACTGGACTCTGTTTCAGAAGGCTGCTGCGTATTTTCTGCGGGTTCAGATTCCGGCGCGGCAGAAGTCTGCGAGGTGGAAAGCTCTGAAGATGGAGCAGAAGTCTGTGTCTCTCCCTGTGCCCCACAGGCCGCCAAAGAGAACGCCATGGTCAACATACAAACCAAAGAGAGTAATTTCTTCATTCTGATAACCTCCGTTCTTTTTGTGCTTTTTCGATTTTGTACCGCAGGTAATCCATGCGATCCAACTGTTTCTGCTTGAAATGAATCTCGTCAAGAGTAGTGCCGCGCTTTTTGTTCAGCATTTGCAGCCGTTCCTCCTCGGTAAAATTTCCTTCTAAGAGCAGGCGCATATAGGACTCCACTTCTGCATTGTTGAATCCTATGTCATGGAGCGTCATGATTACGCTCAGACGCTGCAGATCCGTATCGTCATACTGCCATGCACCCATGACCTTTTTGGCTTCCCCGCAAAGGCCCCAGCTTTCGTATTCACGCAGAACTTCAATCGGAATCTGATACCGCTCGCTTGCTTCATCAATCGTCATATTCCGGCTCGCTCCTTTCTTAGACAAAAATAAGAGTGCTCCATTTAGGAACACTCTCATTATAATCCGAGTTTTATTCAATGTCTAATACCTATAATTTATCGTCAGATATTACATTTCCGTATTGCCTTGCAAAAGAAAGAAACTCACTGGTCGCCGGAGTAAAAATCTGCTCTTTTTTCCATGCCAGAACCGTACTCGTTTCCAGTATTGGATAAAGGGGGATAAAGGATAACCCGGAGCAGGAATAATTGAGCTTTAATCCCAATACTACTCCCAGATCGTTTTCCGCAAGCATCATTTCATTATACAGCAAATTCCCCTGGGCAATGATTTCTGTCTGCTCATAATATTTACCCAGCCATTTGCCCAGACTGCTTTTTACAAAATCCCCGGTAGCGGTAATCAGACGTTTTCCGGCCAAATCCTCCGGCTGAATCCATTCCTTCTGCGCCAACGGGGAATCTGTACGCGCCCATGCTCCCCATGTTTCTTTCAGCGGCATGGGGATAAAATCATATTTTCTTATATCAATAGGTTCTGCCATCAGCCCCATATCCAGAAAACCACGCTCAATGTAATCGTGAATGTTGTCTGCATTCCCACTGTAAATTTCATACTGAACCATCGGATGCTTTTTAGAAAAGTCTGCGATCATCCGGGAAAGGATGCGGGTGGACTGAAACTCGCCGCTGCCTATGGCAATTTTCCCGGCCAGGTCTTCCTCTCTGTGCCGCAAATCCTGCCGGGTCTTTTCCGCCAATGCCAGCATCTCCTGTGCCCGGCGCTTCAGGATCATGCCGTCCTCTGTCAGTATGATGTTGTGATTGCTGCGGGTAAACAAATCCACGCCCAGTTCTTCCTCCAGCTGGGCGATCTGGCGTGAGAGGGTAGGCTGTGTTACATGAAGCATCTGTGCCGCCCGTGTGAAGTTTTCTTCTCTGGCAACAGCCAGAAAATAGTTTAAGACTCGAAGATCCATAAGCATTTTCCCTTCTTTCACAGACATTATACGAAATAAAGATTGCATTTTCAATATATCTGATGATTTCCTCCTTTTCGTTTGTCCGGGACCGGCAGAAGATTCCTCTTTTGCGGGAAACTGCACAGTGATCCTCAAAACAGATTCTTTTAAAAGGAAATCTTTGCCACAATGTCAAGTGGTAAATTCAAAAAAAGGCAAGCGCCATTAAAGAGATCAACCTCTAATTACGCTTGCCTTTTTATTCATGTTTTCTGCCTTGTACTGGGATTTTATACCCTTTTGACGGATTAATTGAGTGATGTTATGGCTGCATGGATCAATTTTCAGATTCATGGTACAGTTATCAGTTCAGATACTGTTCCGTGAATAATTCAGGATAAGCTATAGATAATTTTTATCGATTATTCCCTTAAACAACATAATTTCTAAGGTATTTTGCACTTAAGATGATTGCTTTCTTCGCATCTTCAAGGCTGTTCTCAAATGCCTTATCCTCAACCTCGATACACGTATATCCATTATATCCGATATCTGTCAGAGCTGATACATATTTTCCCCAGTCAACATCGCCAAGCCCCGGAAGTTTCGGAGACATGTACTGTAATGGTGTAGCCATCGTTCCGACATCAGCCAGCTTCTCCTGATAAACTTTAATATCCTTATAATGAACATGGAAAATCTTATTCCTAAATTCATAGATTGGCTTAATATAGTCAATCTGCTGCCATACAAAATGGGACGGATCATAATTGATGCCAAAATTCGGACTGTCAATAATCTCGAAGATTTTTCTCCAGTTTGCAGGTGTTGTCATGATATTCTGTCCGCCTGGCCATTCATCATCGGTAAAAAGCATCGGACAGTTTTCGATACCAATCTTAACACCCTTTTCCTCTGCATATTTTACGATTGGCGGCCATACTTCCTTGAAAATCTCCAGATTTTCTTCAAATGTCTTGTTCTGAACTCTTCCAACAAATGTAGTAACCATGTTAACATCAAGCATTACGGATGCATCAATCACTTTATAAAGGTGATTGATGTAGGACTGTCTTTTCTCAAGATCCGGATCCATGACATTTGGGTAATAACAGAGCGAAGAAATCTCCACACCCTTAGAAGCGCATAAAGTTTTAATCTCGTCCGCCTTCTCCTGTGAAAGGGCAGCTACATCAATATGACTTACACCTGCATATCTTCTCTTTGCTCCAAAGTTTGGCCAGCATGCAACCTCCAAACATTCCAAACCATTCTCTGCCGCAAATTCTACTACCTCTTCAAATGTCATCCCATCGCAAATCGATGTGATAAAACCTAACTTCATTGCTTTTCGCCTCCTGTTTTCTTTATTCGAATAAAACAGCCTTTCCTGACCCTGCTGACTTCCATGCCGCTTCCATAACAGCAAGTACCCGCCTGACCTCAGAAATTTTAATTTTAGATTCTGCACGTCCGTTCAATACGTCATCAACATTTCTATAAAAATCTACCCAATCTGTTTGAATTTCCGGGAGTGCTTCTGTCACTATTCCTCCTGGCGGCACAGGCGCAAACTGTCGGGTTGGACCGGCCTCCGTTTCTGTAATCTGAGGCGGGAGTTTCTCAAGCATCTTTCCTGTTCTGTAGATATTCCCATCACAGGCAAAGTTTTTAACAACCATGGTTCCCTTATCTCCTGCGACAAGCCATCTTGGCTGGTAATCCAAAATATATGTGGAAAGTTCTATATGAACGGTAATTCCATTATCCATTTTCATGATGATCTTAAAATAATCGTCTACTTCTTCATGAAGTACATTCTGAATATCCGCATAGATAGATTTTACTTTTACACCCGGCATCATAAACAGAATCTGATCAATGAGGTGTACACCCCAATCGTAAATCATGCCTCCGCCATACTTTTTGTAAATATGCCATTCATGCATATACCCATTTCCAGAATGGAGCTTAGATTCAATTGTAAATATCTTTCCAAGCATATTCTCATCATAGGCTTTTTTTACCATCAGCATGTCTCGATCCCATCTTCTGTTCTGATGAGCGGTGAAAAAGACACCTGCTTCCCTGCAAGCCGCTTCCATTTCATCAAGTTCCTCTACATTCATGGCTGCCGGTTTTTCTGTAATGACATTCTTGCCTGCCTTAGCTGCTTTAATACACATTTCCTTATGAAGATAGTTTGGTACTGTTAAGATAACGGTATTTACTTCTTCATCTGCCAGCAATTCATCTGCAGTCTTATAAAGTTTATATCCTTTCTCTAACGCATCCTGCTGCTTTTCTTCTTCAATATCACATACTGCTGCAATCTTCACGCCAGCTCGAGGTGCGTTTTCTGCATGCCATTTTCCCATTCCACCAAATCCGATAATACCTAATTTGATTTTCACAAATTTCTCCTTTCATTCATTTTCCTGTTGTTTAATTTGGGTATCCTGACTCAAAATTACCGATTCCAAATCTTTTCAACATTAAAACATCCAATACGTATAAGAAATGTCAATCAATCGTTACCGTACGCTTCATGGTTCCTTCCAGCGGAATTGGTATATACGCAGTTCTGGTGCTGACAGTTAATGATACCTCATGAGTTCCTTTTGAAAGTCCGCCCTTCTGGAGAACTCTTACGGTTGCCGGTACACCATACTCCCATTTGATTGTTGCGACCGTTTCCATTTCTTTTAATGTAAACCAGTCTATTTCATCAGCTGTAAAACGGATGTCTTCTTCCGGGACTTTAACACCGTCTACCTCTACAGCCACAAAATTTACCATAGATAAGGGAATTCCGCGATAATATGTAATATGTGTTTTCATCTCATAGCCTATAATTTCCCCATTTTCAACAACGTTCTTACAACTGTCTTTTAAAAATACATTATTTTCAAACATACTCTATGCCTCCCAATACGTTCAATTTTTCAGAAGTCTCTGAATCATTTTCTGATGTGCTGCCACCTGCTCCTTGTCCGGAATCTCAAGATCCGGGAGGATCCATCTGTTTCCTTCATATTCTGTAGATACATAGCCATCATAATTATGAAGCCTCAAATAATCCAAGATCTCTTTATAATCAATACTATACTCTACGCCCTCTTCTGTCATTTCAAACAGCTTGAAATGGAAATGTCTAATGTACTTAACAAATGGATCCAGACATGATAAATCAAGATTCTCATATCCTTCAATTACATTAGCAAAATCTCCATCCTTCTTAGGATCCTGAATTAATGATTCCAGTTTGGCATCCATTGAACGTCCCTGTTTCATTCTTAATGCAAACAGGTCTGTGCCGCTTGCAAACACATCCTCCACGTACTTAATAATCTCCGGATTAGTTCCCTGAACTTCACGACAATATTGCGTCATAATACGCGGTGGTCTTCTGCAGAAGAGACTTGCATCCGGAACAATTCCCACATACTTGGAATCAAGACGCAGCATTTCATTCAAGAATTTATCCGTTTTCTCCAAGCCCAGACCTAATCCTCCATGAATCTCCAGACAAAGAGCAACATCATATTTTTCTGCTGTTTCAAGACACGGTTCCAAAATCCAGTAAGGTACCATAGAAACAAGGCGGATTACCTTAAATCCCAGACGATGCGCCATAACGATTTCCTGTTTGATCAGGTCTACACATTCTCTCTTGGTCAATTCTCTGTTTTTATATAAATTAGTATTCAAAAAAACATCATCACATGCCAGATCCAGGTTGTACTTATTTACCAGAGCGTCCCATTCTGCATAAGTTTCCTCAGTAGGATTCGGTGTTCCCTTCAGCATCTGATCCGGAAGGATTTCAATTCCGTCTGTTCCAAGATCTTTTACAAATTTTAAAATATCTTCCAATGTCATCTTTCCCTGAAGATACTGATACTGTAAACTGTATAAGCTCACACAAGATTTAATACTCATGCCCTTTTCCTCGCTTTCTTTGTTTTCAATTTGTTTATATTATTAATTCAGTTTAATTTCTTTACCTTCTGCAGCCGATTTGTAAATAGCATCCAGAATCTGGGTTACAACAAATGCCTGTTCAGGTTTTACTAAAGGCTCTGTATCATTAAGAATTGCTTCCATCCACTGCCGGCACTCTTTTGCCGCTTCGTTCCGATCATCTGCTCCGGCAAAAAATGCAACTTCTCCTTTTTGGGATATATGTTCTTCTGTAAGAACACCTCCTGTCGTTTCATTAATTACCAGATCATATCCCTCTGAGCTCATTCCTCCGACCATTTCTGCTCCGGCTTTTGTACCACAGAGTGTTGTAGCTGCCTCACGAGAGTCTTTCACATTCAGAGCCCATGAAGATTCAAGAAAAATCGTAGCTCCGTTTTCCATTTTGATAAATCCAAAAGCAGAATCTTCCACCTCATATGTTTCAGGATCCCATGGTCCGAACATATTTCCTTCTACAGCTTCCGGCAGATGCCCCAGTTTTTCAAACACAGATCCCATAACACTGACTGGCTTGTAATTGTCCATACACCATAATGTAATATCAAGTGCATGTGTCCCGATATCAATCAAAGGACCGCCACCTTGTTTTGATTTATCCGGGAATACCCCCCATGTAGGAACGGCTCTTCTTCTGACCGCATGAGCTTTTGCAAAATACACTTCTCCCAGTTTTCCTTCTTCGCATGTACGTTTCAGCATCTGTGCATCTGGACGAAATCTGTTCTGATAACCAATTGTAAATTTTTTCCCGGATTTTTTCCATGCATCCATCATTTTTTTTGCATCTTCTGTTGTGGCTGCCATCGGTTTCTCACACAGAACATGTTTCCCTGCTCCAAAAGCGGCAACTGTAATCGGGCAATGTGAAACATTCGGTGTACAAACATGCACTACGTCTATCTCAGGATCGCTTAAAAGATCATTATAATCTTTATAAACCTTAGCCCCATCAATACCATACTTCTTCGCAGCCTCCTCGGCACGCTCAATCAGAATATCACAAAATGCAACAATCTCACATTTATCAGCCTGTGATGTAAGAGCCGGAAAATGCTTCTGATTTGCAATTCCACCACATCCGATTACTCCAACCTGTAATTTTCCATTCTTCATTTTTACATTCCTCCATTATAATTTTTTAACATATATTTATTCCTGTTCACGTTTTTTCCTTAGTTTTGCCCTGATACTATCCGCCTCTTTATCTGACATATCCCACAGGAAACATACGAGAGCACTCAGGAAAAAGATTAGTGCAGGTATCAAATTTGTAACAATATTAATACCTTTTAATGCCGCCGGTGTCTGTACTTTATTTGCAGTATATCCAAATGCAGAAAGAAGCATAACGCCGGCAGATGCTCCTAACGCATTCCCGATCTTTGTTGCCAGGCTGTAAGTTGCATAAGCCGTACCATCGGTCCTTACACCGGTTTTTAATTCCATATAGTCTATAGAATCCGCTACCATTGTAAGAGAAATTGCAAATCCCATATTCATTCCAAAAATAACATCTCCGAAAAGAACCATTCCAATGTTATCGTATGGTGCAAGAAAAATAATCAAAAGTCCCGTTCCCATTACGATATTGGAAGCCATAAGTACATTTCTCTTTCCAAACTTTTTGGTAAGAGATGGAACTACAAAAGAAACAAGGATTGCGCATATGGATGGAATTACCATTACCAGGCTGATTAATTTATATGAGCCCAGACAGTATATTACATAAAATGCTACAACTGACATTCTTCCCATTACCGCCGTCATAACAAGTATCATAATAAGCGAAACAAGCATCAGATATTTATTCTTTACGAGATTCTCAATTGCATTTTTGAAAGAGAAACTGTCCGGTTTTTCTTTTGGCTGAATAACTTCTTTGGAGGTCTTAAAAACAATCAAAAACAATGGAATCACTAACAAGCCATAGACAACTGCTGTCATCATGTATCCATGCCTGTCTGCCACTTTTGCACCTTCCGCCGAAAAATGAAGTGCCAATACTGCCGTAACACCATTTACAATGAGCATTCCAAGCTGAGTGCCAATTGTCCTGAAAGAATTAAGAATTGTGCGTTGATTCGCGTCTTCACTCATTACAGTTGCCATGGCACCATAAGGAATATTAACCACCGAAAACATAATTCCTGTAAGGATATACGTTCCTGCTGCCCAAAGAATACCTACTATACTGCCGCCGGAAAAGGGATTTGTAAATGTCAGGATTCCTATCAGCGCAAAAAACGGACAGCCATATAAGAACCATGGACGAAATCTGCCCAATCCTGATCTGGTTCTTTCTGCTAAGGCTCCCACCATTGGATCAATCACAATATCCAGTACCCGAGCCATAAGCATAATTGTCGATATTGCAACCGGAGCAAGTCCAACAATATCTGTATAAAAGATGGTCAGATAAGAACCTACATACATCCAAACGAGCTGTGAAGCTAATTCGCCAAACCCATAGCAGGCGACTGCTGTTTTTGATGCTCTTTTCATCTCACCCATATGTATTTTCTCCTAAATAAAAGCCATTCTATAAATTATGCCGCCTTTACCGACGCAATTTTTTTAACCTTAGCCTGTTTCTGAAAGGTATCATAGCCAATTGACAGCATCAGGATAATTCCTTTTACAATAAACTGAATATAGACATTCAAACCTACCAGCTGCATACCATTGGACAACACACCCAGAATCAGGCATCCGACTACAACACCTTTTACATTTCCTTCGCCGCCTACGAAACTGATTCCTCCAAGCACACATGCTGTAATAGCGTCAAACTCTGTTCCTGGTCCAATCGTAGAGTTTGCCGAACCTCCGCGGGCCGTCAATATTACAGAAGATATCGCAAATAACACGCCACCCAATGCAAATACAATCATTCTTATGCTCTTTGTATTAATTCCTGCAAGACGAGCTGCTTCTGCATTCCCGCCTGATGCATAAATAAAGCGTCCAAAACATGTCATTTCCAATATAAAGTGCACAAGAAGTGCTATCACAATCGCAATAATAACCGGCACGGATACAACTCCGATATATCCCTGTCCAATCATTTTATATGAATTCGGGAAATTATAAAAAGACTGTGATTTGGATATAGTATAAGAAATTCCTTCGTATATTGTCATAGTTGCCAAAGTAACAATCATAGGATGAATCTTTAACAGATTAGATGCAAAACCATTAAAGCATCCCATAGCTCCTCCTAACCCAAGGCCCAATAAAATAGCCACTGGAACCGGAAGTCCAAACTTCTGCATGAAGATTGCTACACATACCCCCACTACAGATATCATTTGTCCAACAGAAAGATCACAGTTTCCACTGATCATAATCATTGTGACTCCGATTGCTGAAATCAGAAAATATGCATTCTGGGTACAAATGTTCATCAAATTCTTTAATGACAGAAAATTCGGAGATAAAATGCTGAATACAATTACCAATAAAACTAAAATAATCAGCATAATATTGGCTTTTATAATTGCTTTTAATTTTTCCTTATTCACTTCAAAATCCTCCCTATTCATTGGATGCCAGATTCAAAATAGTTTCTTGTCCAAATTCGTTTTTTTGCAGTTCTCCGGTTACTCTGCCCTTACTTAACACAATAATCCGGTCTGACATGCCCAGCAGTTCTTCCATATCAGAACTAATCATGATTATAGATTTTCCGTCTTCTACCAGCTGTGTCATTAATGCATATATTTCATGTCGTGCACCTATATCAATACCTCTTGTTGGTTCATCAAAAATAATAATATCCGTATTGGAGGCCAATACTTTCGCCAAAACCACCTTTTGCTGGTTTCCTCCACTTAAGTTCCTAACTTTCTGTTTAATCGAAGGTGTTTTTATATTCAGTTTTGTTCTAAAATATTCTGCATTTCCCGTTATCTTTTTCTTGCTTACCAGCCGATTCGTAGTCAAATTCCTGATATTAGATATTGCCGTATTCCATTCAATTGTCATATTAAGAAAACATCCCTGCGTTTTCCTGTCTTCTGGAATCAACCCAATTCCAGTTTTAATTGCATCACTCGGAGATTTGATTACCACTTCTTTATCTTTTACATATACCGTTCCACCCAGTTTCTTATCCGCACCAAAAAGCACTCTTACCAGCTCGGTTCGCCCCGCACCTACCAGACCAGCCAGCCCCAAAATCTCGCCTTTATGCAGACAGAACGACACATTATCATTACTAAAGCCACTGACATTCTTTACTTCCAGGACAACCTCATCCTTTACGCAATTTCTAGTCGGATATGTGTTCTTCAATTCACGCCCAACCATTAAGGAAACCAGTTCATCCCTGTTTGTATCCTTTGTCTGTACGGTTGCAACATAACAGCCATCCCTCATAATCGTTACACAATCTGTAATTTCAAATAATTCTTCCAGACGATGAGAAATATATATGACTGTAACGCCCTTATTTTTCAAATTGCGTATAATCTCATAGAGTTTCTGCACCTCTGCCACCGTCAACTGGGCGGTCGGCTCATCCATTACAATAATTTTTGCCTCTTTGGAAATGGCTTTTGAGATTTCCACTAGCTGCTGCTGAGCCGGAGAAAGATCACGCACATAGGACTTCGGATTGATATCTATCTGATACTGTTCAAATAACTTCTGAGTAATGTCCAGCATTTCCTTCTTATTTGCAAGACCATGAAGTTTACTTCCCAAACAGATATTCTCCGCAACTGACAAAGAGCCAACCAGATTATATTCCTGATAAATCACCTCTATGCCATGTGTTCTTGATAGAAGAGGGGTCATTCTGTTATATTCTTTACCGTCGATACAGATTTTCCCCTCATCATTTTCAACAGCCCCCGAGAGCACCTTAATTAATGTAGATTTTCCCGCACCATTTTCTCCAAGCAAGGCATGCACCTGACCCTTTTCGAAATCTATGCTGACATCATCCAAAGCAACCACTCCCGGATATCGCTTGGTTATATGCATCATCTGTAATACGATATTTTTCATTTCCTGCACTCACCTTCTTCAAAATAATATTTCAATCCAAAACAGATATTCATAATCCAATATATCCGTTATTCTCTCTGTCAAGATTGAGCATCTGCTGATTGAAAGGAGGCCGCCGGCTTTACGAACGACCTCCCCATTTTTATTCCTTTAATGTATCAACTGTAACCACATTAAATGTTCCATTCCATACCGGAATAGGTTCCTCACCCTTTAAGATAGGAGCGCATGCTGGCATAAAGTTATTATAAACAATATCCTGGATATCTCCCATGGAAATGGTTCCTCGTAAAGTGCTTTCATTCTTTTCTGACGCTTTAATCTTCGCAATAATTTCTTCAGTTGCATCTACTGTAAAAATACCAAATTGACTCAGGTCATCCACCGGGCAATCACTGGAAGCCATATATGACTCAATTCCAAGGGCACTTGGACCGTTTGCAGCAATTACAACATCAATCTCCGGGTGTGCAAGGAATGCGTTTTCGATTTTTACACGTGCTTCATCACTGTTATTGGAATCTGCAGTCTCTTCTTCAATAATTGTAACCTTTTTATTTTCTGCAATCGTTCTCATACCATCACAGCGTTCTTTAAGTTCCGGGCTATAAGAAGATGATAACAGATACAAATTCACTTCTCCATCTTTCGCATCCGGGAATGTCTTCTCAATCCATTCATTTGCAATTTGTGCACAGGCCTCACCCATATCATACTCTTCTGCTGCCAGCATCTGTGTTGTTGCTCCGTCCGGAATCTCCATCGCATATGCAAATACAGGAATTTCATCTTCCTTCATAACCTTCTGGCATACACTTGTCAGTGCTTCACCATTAATTGGCAGAACGACAATCATATCCATTCCCATGGTAGCATAGTTCTCAATCTGCTCAATCTGCTTGGTCACATCACCATCAGCAGAGTCCACCTGACAACTTACTCCCTCTGCCTCCAGAGCTTCCTTAACAGTGTCTACAATAGATAACATAAAGTCGTTACCAACACTTGGAACTGTAAAACCAACCTTCTTGCCCTCCATAGAACCATCCCCGGACGTATCAGACTGCTCTGCTTTAGCATTGTCTTCCTGTTTCTCACCGGCATCAGACTGTTTTGCTTTGGTATTGTCTTCCTGTTTCTCACTGACATCAGTCTGTTTGTTATTATTTCCGCATCCAGCCAACAAACCCACCGACATAGCAGCAACTAACAAAATACCTAAAATTTTCTTTTTCATTGTTTCTTCTCCTTTTCTCGTTTTGTTATGTTACACTCATCATACCTTAATGAATTTATTCCCTCAATGCGTCTATATTTTAAAAAAGTGGATTATTTTTCGTATTTGAAAAATAATCCACTTTCTATGAGAACCATCTCTTCAAGATAAAAACTTTTTCTCATCGTTATCCAACACATAAACCTTGTCACATATTGTCTTCAATTCATTCATATTCTGTGATGCAATAAGAACTGCTATACCACTTTCCGCCATTTCTGAAAGGGCTTGAAAAATAATATTCTGCATAACCATGTCTGCATTCCCACAGGGTTCCATGCATACCATGAGCACAGGATGAAACAGGATCCACCTTGTTAAAAGAATACTGTTTTTATTATACTCGTCAAAATACTTTACTTTTGTATCCTTTTCTTCATAAGGAACTCCCAGTTTTTGCATATATTCCTTTTCTAAAAATTGGGATATTGATTTATTCCTGAATATTTTCAGGTAACTGGTTTTTTTGAGCACAGGCAGGCAAAGGTTATCTGCAAAATTCATAGATTCCACTAAGTTTACGCCTTCCAGATTTCGTGGAATGTAACCTATACGGTTTTTAATGGCGAACTCCAGATTCCTCGGTTCATATCGCTCACCTTTCAAATATAACCATCCATTCTTTATTACTGCTTCCCCAATAATCATCTGCAGAATTTCCATATTCTTTTGGTTGTTCAAATCGTATAGTCCTATAATTTCCCCCTTATGAATTTTCATCGAGAAATTTTCTACATATCGCTCACCTGACAATCCATGAATTTGGAGCACCTCCTGGTCTGTATTTACATTATAACGACTAAAAGAAGGAAGGGCCTCATTTCCTATCAACAGCTTCCTGCAATATTCATCACTGTAATCACTTTGGTAAAAAGTGCGTACATTCTTTCCTTTTCTAAGTACAACCGTCTTATCCGCCAGAGTTCTGGTAAAATCCATCTCATGACTTCCGTATATAATAGCAACCTTCTTTTCTTTCAATATTCCTAAAAGCTCCGTCACACGAAGAAGATCATTCTGACCATACCCTTGAAATACATCGTCAATAATGATCAGCTTTGCTTCATTTTCAATAACTCGAAGCATCTCTACAATTATCATCTGCAGCGGAGTCAGATTCCGGATCAGCGTGTAAGGAGAAAGTTCCGGTGCGTATTGCGCCAAAAGGATTTTCGCACGATAATAAATATTTTTCATGCGAATGATACCCCTGACCTTGCGCTTTCCGGTGATAATAAATATGTTTTCCGCAACAGAAAGTCCCGAAATCAAAGTGCTGCCTTTTCCAATACATATCACATCGTTAATATTACCAAAATACTCTCCCGCATGGCTGGTCTTTCCGTCAAAAATCACTTTTCCCTTCCTTAATGGGATATATCCCATAAAGTACTCATAAATCATTGTTTTTCCGGCACCAGACAGGCCAATCACATTCACCATTTCCCCTTCACATATATGCAGGCAAAAATCATTCAAACCATAGGGTTCAAAATTCCCCACGCAAACATCCTGCATTCGTAATACTTCTTTTTTCATAGTTATTCCTGTTTTTCCTCTGGCACAATTCTTGGCAATGTAATCTCCACTTCCGTTCCCAAATTTCTGGTACTGGATACCCTTAGACCATAATCACTGCCATATAACAGTCTCAATCGGCTGTTGACATTTTCCATGGCGATACCGTTATGTCTGGATTTTTCCGAAAGCTCTGATACACCATCTGCGTTCTGCAATTTTCGATTCAGTTTCTCTAAAGTCTCCTCATCCATACCCATTCCGTCATCTGCAACAATAATCATGAGCCGTTCTTCAGAAGCCTCAATGTGAATATAGAGATGTCCCTTTTCAATCTTCTGCTCCATGCCATGAAAAATAGCATTTTCTACAATGGGCTGCAATGTCATTTTCGGAATCATACAAGATGTGTACTCCTCCTCCGGAACGTGATTATATATCCGAAAGGCAAAACGGTCTTGAAATCGATACTGCTGGATCTGAATATAATTTGATATATTTTCCAGTTCTTGTTCCACTGTTACAACATCATTATTTTTACTTATGTTATAACGAAAATATTTGGCCAGTGCCTCCGTCATATCCGCAATAATATAATTATCATCTATTACTGCCTGTCCGCGAATGGTTTCCAGTGTATTGTAAAGGAAATGCGGATTAATTTGATTCTGCAGTTCAGCATATTGGGACTGTTGGCGCAGCAGAATCTCTGCATGCTCCCGTTCCATCGAATGCCGTATTACATCCAGCAGTTCGTAAATATCCTCAGCCATAACATCCTCACTGACACCCATATGCAATGATTCTTCAGAACCGGCATCCTTCAACTGTCGTATAGCATTCTGCTGCTTTATCATCGGCTTGTAAATATACAAAAAAAAGAATATCAGAACGAGAAAAAGTAAAATACCCAGCACTACATAGCTTACCCATAAACTGCTTAGCTTAATATAGCCTTTAGAAGCCACAAAAGACAATATCATAACTTCGACAGTAATTAGAGATATTATTCCAAATGCCATAGCAACCTTCATCAGAAGATTTGTATTAATTATTTTTTTCATAATACCCCCTGTTACAAGTACAGTTTACGATAAGCTGAAGGTTTTAATCCTTCTACTTTGTTAAAAGTTTTGCTGAAATAACGAGAATCTTTATATCCTACTTTCTCCGCTACCTCTGCTATTGGAATATCTGTAGTTTTAAGCAGTTCCTTAGCCGCTTCCATTCGACAGGAAATCAGGAAGTCACTGAAATTGATTCCCAATTCCTTCTTAAACATGGTACTTAAATAGGCAGAACTCAATCCTATCGCCGCCGCAACGTCCTCCAATGACACCTGATTGCCGTAATTTTCCCGTATATACTGTTTTGCTGCACGAATAGGAAGCTGACTCCGGTTTCTGCGCTCTTCAATAATTTGGCTAAAATAACTCTGTATCAGTTCGCTGAAGCAATAGGTCATTTCTTCCAGATCCGAATACTCATCCAGCGTTTTCTGAATTTTCTCATCCATCTGGATCAGCAGATTTTCATCAATCTGGTTATTCTTTAATTCGCTCAACACAAGCTCTAAAACATGTTCCAAATAATCATACACAACTACAGGTGAATAAAACGGAGTAATCTTTATTTGATTCAATGTCCTTTGCAGCGCTCCTCGAATCCTCTCGTAATCTAACAATTCCGCCATGTTCCTGATCTCGCGGCAGGCTTTCTCATCCAGAATCTCCCGGACAGATATTTTCTGATAACGCAGCTGCTCATAGTAAACTATCTTGTCAAGCCCTGTCTTACATCTGCATTTCACTGCATAAACAGCTTCCTGAATAGAATCTGCAATCCCGGCAATCGAATTCTTTTCACAGCCTACTCCCATAGTAATATGATATCCTTTAAATTTCTCCACTTCCTGCTTCATTTTCCGGAATGTCTTTTCTCTTTGTATCTTTTTTTCCTCCGAACCCCCTGTTCTATAATTCACAATGGATACGATACCACTCTTCACACTGGTGTTAATAAATTCGACCTCGTCTCTCTGAATGTCCTGCTCAATAATCTCTTCCATCATACGAAGAAGGCCTGTGAATTTCTGATCTTTTACCTCACTGTCCAATTTAGCAAAGATTGCTACAAAACAGCCTTGTTCAAATTCACATTGAAACTCTGAGTTTACATAATCCAGTTCCATGTCTGATAGATTTCTCCGGTTTTCTATGATGCTGCTTAAAAAATGCTTTTTCATTTTTTTACGGCTGAAAGTAACCTGCTTTTTTAATTCCGCTTCCTCCTGCGCTGTTTGAATATCTATTTTTCTCTTTTGAACAATTTTTTCCAACGTACTTTCCAACTCTTTTTTATCAATTGGTTTTAACAAATAGTGCTCCACTCCAAGGTTTAAAGCTTTATGGGCATATTCAAAGTATTTATAACCACTGATAATTATAAAATCTACCGCGAGGTTTATTTCATGAGCTTTCTGAACAATGTCCAGGCCGTCATAACCTGGCATGCGAATGTCTGAAATTACAATATCCGGACGTTTTTCTTCCATCATTTTAACAGCATCAATACCATTATGAACAAGAGCAATGACCTCCATCTTATACTGTTCCCATGGAATCAGTTTTTGAATCATAGCACAAATATTTTTTTCGTCATCTGCAATTAACACTTTTAACATATGCTGCCTCCTTTATCTATTGATCCACAATAGACGTTTGCGAAACGCTAAAAACCACCTAAATACGGTATTTTCGTTTCAAAGGTAACTAACTACATCGTATCATAAATAACTGCCTCTTTTATAGCTTCAAAAACATTGTCTCCGTGCTTCTTTACTGTGTACTGACCACTTGACACTTAGACTAATTGTGCAGAATAAGTTTTCTTCCTTCAAAACGGAGGGATATACATTCAATATCACCGCTATCATAGGTATACTACCATAAATAGGCCTGATTGTCTATAAATCCAGCTGCCCGGTGCAGGGTTGACTGTCTCGGGATTTCCATGCGTAAATGCATGGAAACACCTCGCGGGATATTACCTGTGAACAGTAATGCCTGTATCTCTAAAAAAGCCGGAGACCTGAATTTTTTCAGGTACCTCCGGCTTTTCGAGAAAGAGGACAGCCTCTATACAGTTATTTTTTTCTGTTGATCGCCTGATGCGCTTTTGATACGATCTGCGAAGCGGTGAGCCCGTATTTTTCCAGCAGCTCCGCCGGATGACCGGAATGTCCAAAGCAGTCATTTACTCCGACAAATTCCACCGGAACAGGGAAATTCTGAACAATCACTTCCGAAACTGCACTTCCAAGGCCTCCATATACATTATGTTCTTCCGCCGTCACAATGGCTCCCGTCTCCCGTGCAGCTTTCAGTATGATATCACGATCAATCGGCTTAATTGTATGCATATCGATAACCCTCGCATGAATACCTTCCGCGAGAAGCATCTGCTGTGCTTTCAGAGCCTCCTGTACCATCAGACCGCATGCAATCAGCGTTACATCCGATCCATCTGCAAGCTGGATGCCTTTTCCAAGTTCAAACCGATAGCCGTCAATCTGATCTGTCACCGTTTCAACAGGAGGACGGCCGGTCCGCAGATAGCAGGGGCCTTCTTTTTCAACGATCGCTTTCGTCGCCAGACGTGTTTCAAAGGCATCACAGGGAACCACAACCGTCATATTGGGAAGTGTCCTCATAAGTCCGATATCTTCCAATGCCTGATGTGTCGCCCCATCCTCTCCTACCGTCACTCCGGCATGACTTCCCACAATCTTTACATTTAAGTTCGGATAACATACGCTGTTTCGAACCTGATCAAACACACGGCCGGCAGCAAATATTGCAAATGTATGCACAAGCGATATCGCACCAAAGGTTGCGAACCCAACACCTATGTCAACCATATTGGCCTCTGCAATTCCTATATTGTAAAAACGCTCCGGATATTTCTCAGCAAAATATTCTGTCATCGTACATTTCTTCAGATCCGAGTCAAACACATAAAGATTTTCATTATTTCCAACCTCTGCAAGTGTTCTTCCATATGCCACTCTTGTCGAAATATTCTCACTCATCATTCAGTCCTCCAATCCGTGCAGCGTATCGTTTATTTCACGGAAAGCAGTATCCCATTCTTCGGAAGTGGGCTGGCCGCCATGAAAACGAACCTGATTTTCGAAGATCGATACACCTTTTCCTTTGATCGTATGGCAGACAATGGCAGTCGGCACTGTGTTCTGTCCGGATGAAAGTTTAATCGTGCTCCTGATCTCCTGTATGGAGTGTCCATTAATCTCAATCGCATTCCATCCAAATGCGCGGAATTTTTCTGCTATGGGAAGAGGATTCATTACTTCTTCCAGCCTGCCGTCCAGCTGTATGCCGTTATTGTCAATAAACGCGGTCAGATTGCCGGCATGATAAAATCCTGCTGCCATTGCAGCTTCCCAGATCTGTCCTTCCTGGATTTCTCCATCACCCAGAATCGCATATACTCTGCTCTGATAGCCTTTCGCCTTTGCACACATTGCCATTCCCAGCGCAACAGATAACCCCTGTCCAAGGGAACCTGTCGACATGTCAACACCGGGTACGTGCATCTCTACATGCCCGGACATATCTGCATCGATCCGCCGGAAATCCTTCAGCTTTTCCGGTGGGAAAAAACCTTTCAGTGCCAGCGTCGCATATAATGCAGGCGAACAGTGGCCTTTTGACAATACAAGCCGGTCTCTGTCCTTTTTTTCCGGATCAGATGGTTCCACATTCATCGCATCAAAATAAAGAACCGAAAGAATATCGGCAATTGACATTGAGCCGCCAATGTGTCCGGATCCTGCATGATGAATTGTCTCAAGAAGGGCCTTTCGAATCTCTCCTGCTTTTCTTTCTAACTCTCTGTTTGTCATTCTACTATTTTCCATATCAACATCCCTCTATTGACAGAACAGGATCAACAAAGAGTTATTGTATTTGTTTAATCATGTGAAGACTGCATGATTTCCTTAATCTGATCAAACAGAACCTGTCCATGGAGCAGATGGTCGATCACAAAATAATAACCTCCCTCCAGCGTCGGATCCTTGGTAATGTTTGAATATCGGATTGTTACTCTATCGCTGATCCGTGAATCCATCAAATCATCAACATATCTTTTAATCTTATCTATAAAATTCTGTGTCTGCGGATATTCCGGTCCTATCAGAATCAGTCCCGGATTTATGGTAAAGATTACATTTGCAATTCCATAAGCCAGTTTTGCAGCCACACAATCAAACGCCCATTCAGCAAGAGGATCATGGTTTTCATAAGCAGACAGTATCTCTTCATAAGTACTTGTTTCGGAAAGAGACGTACTCGGAAACTCATGCAGCCTCGTTCTCAGATAATCCTTTACACTGGCTGATGACGCATAGTTTTCCCATACACCACGATGTCCTTTTTTATTCTTAGGACCTGAGAACCAGATTCCCATCTGCCCGATTTCACCGGCAATACCAATTGCTCCTTCCACGATCTTTCCGTTAAGAATTACCCCTGCACCGATACCAATTCCAATAGACTGAAGTGCAAGTAGACATGTGCAGCTATTTCTCTCCTCCACCGGCAGTTCTTTCCATTCTGCCAGTGCAGACAAATGTGCATCATGCTCTGTGATCACAGGAAAAGGAAAACGATCGCTGAAGACTTTCTGTAACCATATTCACACCCTGTTCTCCCTTTATTCCATTTCACAGGAACAACAGGATATCATGCGTAATCTGTGTTTTTTGCCTCCTGCCGGAATTTCCGCCCGTATCTTTGCTGACTGGCTTGGACTAACTACTTTAAATGACATCAATGACCTGATTGAGACAGGTTTTGTGCAGGCAAACACCCGGCATACCATTTCCCTGCATCCCATGATTCAGGAAATTGCCCTTTCTGAAACCAGACCTTCTGTCACGAGTTGTCACACTTTGCTGGATTCTCTGCAAAAAATATGTTTGATGCATGGCACGGAAGTCAGCTATTATAAAAAAATGTTCCAGACAGTGGAAAATATCATTCACCTGATTGAAAAAGATGATATACCCAAATACCTGCTGTTTTTAGAGGATACCTTCCCATATATGGAGAAATTCCACTACCAGAAAGGTATGAAAGAGATTATCCGGGAATTAAAACAACTTTTGAAAGGAACTAATCATGACACCGCTTCTGACAGGGCATTGTTATTGGACTATCAGGCAACCATGGAAACAAAATCAGAAAAAGCCATCAAGCTGGAAAAAGAAGCACTTGCACAGATCAAAGAAATCACAGAAAGCAATGCCCACCTTGTTTCCAACCTTCATGCCAATCTTGGAGGTCTTTACCGCATAAATGGTCAGACAGAATTTGCAAAAGAACACATGGAAAAGGGTATCTTGCTACTGGAACAGTACCAGCTGATTTACACCAATGACAGTATCCCCCAGATCAACAATTATGCCGCCTTATTGACAGAAATGCAGGAACCGGAGCGGGCAATGGCTGCTCTCCAGAAACTGGCACAGATTATCAAAGACTATAACTCGGATCACTGTCTAGATTATGCCCAGGTACAGGAATCCATGGGAAATATCTGCCTGATTACAGCAAATATCTCACAGGCAAAAAACCATTTCAAAAAAGCCATGAAAATTTATGAGGATGTCTGGACAGATGAGCCGGAATTGATTGAAGAGAAATATCAGGAAATTCAGGAATTGTACCTACAAGTCGGCATCGCACTGGCATAAGGCATCTTGGTCTCCAAAAATAAACAGGCATAATTTTACGGCGGACATCATTATCCGCCGTTGACTATTCTCAGACTTTTTCCCACTTTTGGGAAAAAGATTTCATTTATTATATTTATTATTCTTTTGCCTTGCAAAAATAAAAAGCATGATTAATAAAGTAACCGGGAACAAAAGTCCAACTCCCATACCTGCACGAATATTGTCTCCTGCACTTTGCGTAACACGTCCAACAATCCCCGGACCTATGCTTCCACCCAGGTCCCCCGCCATAGCAAGCAAAGCAAACATAGCCGTTCCACCTGCCGGAAATCTTTCTGATGAAATACTGATTGTTCCAGGCCACATAATCCCAACAGAAAAGCCACAGATAATACATCCAATCAAACCTGATATCGGATTCGACGATACAGAAGCAAGCAGGTAGCATATCACACATAAAATTCCAGATCCGGTCATAAATTTCATCAGATCCATTTTATCACCATATTTTCCGAAAATTACACGACTGATTCCCATTGTAACAGCAAACATGCAGGGACCGGCTAGGTCACCAACTGTCTTTGACAGCCCCAGAGCAGCCTCCGCATAAGCAGATGCCCATTGTGCCATAGCCAGTTCTGATGCACCGGAGCAAATCATTAAACATATGGAAAGCCAGAAAAGAGGTTTTCGAAACAGTTCTTTTATTCCCATTCCTTCCCCCTCATCTACCAAATGCTCGATCGGACAGGTTGCAAAATTATAGATATTTATAGCCGGAACAAGTGCCCATAAGACAGCCAGCCATTTCCAGCTGTCCATGCCAAACACCGCAAAAAACAGTGTGGAGATCACAATCGTTCCCACTGCTCCCCAACAATAAAAAGAGTGAAGCAGACTCATCGTTGCCTCTTTGTTATCAAATGGACACGCCTCCACTATCGGGCTGCAAAGCACTTCAATCAGACCACTACCGACTGCATATACAATCACACTCAGGATAATTCCAACAAACGGTTCCGGCAAAAGATCCGGCAGAAAAGCCAGACCAACCAATCCTGCTGCGGAACATACCTCAGAAGTAACAATACAGATACGATACCCTATTTTGTCTACAAACTTTGCACAAAACAGGTCTACCAACAGCTGTGTAAGGAAAAAGCAGGTAGAAATCAATGCGATTTTTCCAAGTGTAATCTGATAATCATTATGAAATTTTAAAAATAACAATGGGGCAAAATTAGCTGCAATTGCCTGTGTAATAAATCCCATATAACAAGCTCTTTTTGTTTTCCGATAATTTGGCATGGTCATCACTCCTTTTGTTTTCTACAACATATTTTAATCACATTTCCATCCTCACACAGAAAGCAGCCTTCATAATTTCCCGATATATAACGAGGCTCATAATTAACGGTAAATCCCGCTTCTATCAGATTGATCATTAATTTATTTACCTTACTCTTATTGTCAACATACAGAGAAAGACTCTTTCCTGATATGGAATTTTCTATTTTCACCATTATTTTCATAAGATATTAGGAATCACCAATCCTTATTTTCCAGCTCTGATATCATCAAAGCTTGACAATGTTTTATATGATGTAAGGGGACCTGTTGTAGAGGAA